>JAAUXT010068539.1_pt1 | contig 28961 bp, 20 predicted proteins | sample 7278171 | NCBI WGS metagenome assembly JAAUXT01 (sample SAMN14350112, study PRJNA611818) | marine sediment metagenome | isolation source: surface marine sediment (1.8m) | place: French Polynesia: Moorea | collected 2018-08
CCCCCCCCCCCCCCCCCCCCCCCCCCCCCCCCCCCCCCCCCCCCCCCCCCCCCCCCCCCCCCCCCGCCCCCGCCCCCCCCGCGGCGCCCCCCGGCCCCCACAGGCCGCGATGATGCACTGGAATGAACTTGTAGTTTCATTCGAGGCTTTTGGGGGAAAATAATCACTTGCTGCGAAGAATGGAACGATACTGGTATTTCTCCTCTTGGACCAGCGCGGCTTTCTTTGTCGCAGTGTCACTTCATTCTGCATCGCCACGTGTTGTTTTTGCAGGTGATCAGTATCGAGTACCCGCTGCAGATGCGCTTCAGCGCCGACGCGCTCACCGAGCTCAACTCCAAGTTTCCCGAGGGCCAGGCGCTCTCGAGGGCCGCCTTCGCCAACCGCGTCAACTACAAGGAGCGAGAAACGTTCATCCTCAAGTCGCCCATCGTCAAGGGGCAGAACATGGCTCTGAGCATCGAGCTACTACAGGACAACAACCTGCTGCTTGGGGTGCACACCATCGACATGACGTACTTCGTGAAGCCGGAGAGCCAGCTGGACAACGAGAGCCACGACCGCGCGATGACCGTCACTGTGGACGACCAGCCCGTCGTGTCCATGCTGCCCGAGAGGATGCGCAACGAACTGTGCGCCGTGCGAACCAACGAGGAGGTGATCACAATCTCCGTGTTTCTCTCCGTCAATCAGGTCGGAGAGGTGCAGAAAGTTCAGCCGGCTCGCTGCGTCATCCAACCCAAGTTTGAGTTGACGTACGAAGACGCAGAGGCGATCATCTGTGGGAAGGCGGGTCAGTCTCCGCCGCACATGATCCAGATTCTGATGCTGCACCGGATTGCGCAGATGTGGAGGAAAAAGCGACTCGGGATCACAGCGGCGTACGAAGAGCCATGCACGACGCTGAAAACAACTCCCAACGCCTACCAGCTCATGGAGGAGGTGACCGCCACCGTCAACTGCATCGTGGCGCAGGTTCTGCTTGAGAAATATCCGGACCAGACTCCACTGATTCGGCAGCTGAAGCCGTGTGAAGCGGCCCTGAATGACTGGAAGGATCTCCACACACAAACAGCGAGGAACTCGGTCGCGCTGCTGTGGCCCTTCATGGACAAAGGCAGCAACGAGAACGCCATGTTTCCCATCACAAGGGACGACCAGTCAGAGACAGTCACGTTGACGCACGCTCTGTGGGAGAGGCTGATCGCTGCCATTGACGAGGGTCATGTGGATGAGATTCAGCAGATCGTGGCGACACCTGATCACGTGCCTCTCCAGGGCATCGCCAAGCTGCAGCTGGACGAGCTGACGGAGACTCCGCGCTACGTCTGCTCCAGCGAAACAGATGCAGACAGATACTGCAAATTTCTTGCCATGCCGATCTACATCCGCTTCACCATGCCTCTGCACAACTACATTGACATCGTTGTCCAGCGCCTACTCACCACCGTCATTGACAACAAGAAGACTCCGTACTCTACAGCGCAGATTGAAGATTACACCAACCACCAGACAAAGGCGATGCTGAGGGCCCAGAGATACGGCAAGGCGCTGCAGGCCAAAGACATCCTGGCCTACCTGCAGTGCAAACCCCTGACAACGCACCCCTACGTGCAGTCCCTGGACGGCTATGCCATGCGGTTCCGGTACCCTGTGCTCAGCGATATGCTCACTGACTTCGGTGAACTGGTGATAGGTCATCTGGGGGTCACGCAGGATGTCACGTTGGACGCGTCCGGAAGCGTACAGTTGCTGTGGCAGCAGCGGATCTACGACGCGAACGAAGAGAAGCACACAGCGACGAGCGATGACGACATCGCGCAGCTCAATCCCAACAGGTGAGGCGTGACGTCGTGAAGCTTGTGCAGGTCAGTCTGTGATTCCTGATTAGGAACTTCTTTGCTTTGCATCTTCACGGTTCTTTTCTTGTGAAATGTCCCTGTGACACGTGAAACAAGTGCGTGCTTGACTTTTGAGCCTTCTCACCGTGAGACTGGTCTGGTATTCCCAGGAACGTGGTCGACGTGCCGGGCGCCTTCTGGCGGGAGCTGCTGGGCACGCTGAACCGAGACGACCGGCGTCCAGCGATCGAGGCCGCCGTCAAGATGAAGGCGGGGGCGCGAGTGGGTGCTGAGGAGGAAAGGTGAAACATTGCGATCAGTGACAGTGTTTTTGTCAGTCTTTGACAAACGTTGGTTGTGCATCGTTGACACTGGTTTCGTGTTTCGCAGTTTCGCGGAGGACCGGATGTCGTCGGTGCGATGTCAGCACTACGCGGCTCTGCAGCTCGCGGTCCGCGCCAGCACCGTGCTGCGCATCCAGCTCGCCGCGCACCTCGAGGCCGGTGAGTTCAGCCGCTGCACAAACGGGTGGAAGACCTCTTCTCTGTAAGTGCGTTTCTTTGCCGAAAGCCCCGTGCTCATGCTGGAGGTGTTGTAGGACTGCTGCGGCCGCGCATTCAGCTGCTGCGCCTCACGCCGACGCTGGACGTGTGTGTGGAGCATCGCCGCGACGCCGCCGCCTGCTTCGTGCGCGGAAACGGTGGCGCCGCCGGCAAGCTCGAGTACGAGAGCGAGGAGGACTACAGGTGAGTGGTTCTCCACAAGCGTTAGGCAGACAGATTTGTGACCACGTGACAAAATAGACATTTGACCTGGATGATTTGTGACCACGTGACAAAATAGACATTTGACCTGGATGATTTGTGACCACGTGACAAAATAGACATTTGACCTGGATGATTGATTGTAGGGCGTCCTTGTGTGACAGTCAGCTATGTTTCTGTTTGGCGCTGTAGAAACGCGTGGAAGACTGAGCTGGAGACGGAGGCCGTGTGGGACTCGGTTCGCTCCGGAGACTCCATCACGATCCACAACGTGGCCATCAGCTGGATGCAGCAGAACACGACCGACCCGAGCCCCGAAGACGCGACCGCCGTCACGGCCATGTTCCACCTGCCCATGAAGTTCTGCCTGGAGAGGATGATCCGATTCGAGTCGAACGAGCAAAAGTTCCAGAGGAACCGAACGTGAGTGTCGCCACCAGTCGGGTGCAACTTGGGCATCACCCGTGTTGTGGAAACATACACGAGGATATTCCGATTACAATCGTGACAGAACTGTGTTTATGTCCCTGGAAAAACGCCCACATTTCACGTGAAAATTCAAAGTCCGTCGTTGCGTTTGTGAGTTTCCAACAATGTGGTTCCGACGCCTTCATGGACTTTTCTTTTCCAGGTGTCTGGGCTACATGTGCGTGAGATACCGCGATTTGAATGTGCCATCTCCAGTGGAGGTGCCGCAGTGTTTGGCAGATGAAGTGGACCCCGAGGAACCAGTGTGCTGGGTCGGGCACTGCATCGTCACAGGTCTTGTTTTGTTTTCTCTCATGATCAGGATTGTCTGTCAATTCACCCGACTGGGAAACAGGGGAAACAGAGCGATTGGGGGTGACGAGGTGTTGAGAGTGGGCGTTGTTTCTTCAGGCGCCGGTGTGGACCAGCTGACGGGGCAGATCGGCGTGTCGCTGCGGCTCCAGAGCTCGGTGATGCCGCTGCCCGAGGCGCTGCTGACGACCGGGATGCAGCAGCCGCAGCTGACGGCCACCATCGAGTGGATCCCCAAGTCGCTCATGGCGCGGTGAGTGGGTGCAGCCTGACACTCTGAAGTTGGAGTGCTCCCCAGGCAAGATCATGTCACAACGGCCTTTCTGAATGTGCCAAAGATCACAGAGATACGAGCAATGTGACCACAGTGTTGACAACCAGAGGTCAGGTCAAGTCCTGGATCGTCCAACAGGCGGGTGACATCGAAAAACTTTTTCAGACGACTGGAACTTGCCTTGGACCTGGTCGACAAAAGCTGTCCCCTGGCGAAGGACATCGCGGTGGGGAAAGTGCCTCCAGTGCTTGGTGAGACTCAATGGAACTAAACCCTGTCGCAAAATTAAAAAAAAAAACTCTTGTGCGTTCAGAACTGGTGCTCACTGCGTCTCGATTACTGTACCACAGACGACAACTCGCACCAGCTGCTGCTGGAGGCGCAGGCGCAGTGCGCACCGGGCAGCGTCCCGCTCGACGCCGTGCAGACCCGCGCCGTCGACACCGCGCTCCGCAACCGATTCACGGTATCCTTTTCCTGACTCAGTTGCTGGTGTGCATTTCCGTGTTGAAAAAAAAACGAATTGCTATGAAGGTTGGTTGAACTGAAGAGCGAACTCTAAGTCCGTGGTCTTGCGCCGTGCATGCTGAACCCTGACGGCCTTCATGCGCAGGTGCTTCGCGGTAACGCCGGGACGGGCAAGACGGTGACGGCGGCTCGTCTCGCGCAGCTCTTCGCCGCTGCCAACCGCACGGTGGCGCCGATGCGCGACGGCGTCAAGAAAGGCATGAAGCCGCAGGTTCTGATCTGCGCGTCCAACGACCGCTCTCTGGACGTGATCGCTGGTAAGCGTGGTGCTGTACTTGGGACGAGGCCTTGTGTTTTGTCACGAACTTTCATGTCGGACACAAAAAATGAACACAAAGGGAAATCAATTGGAACAGGTCACTAAAGCTCCACGTGCTCTCTGCAGGTTATCTGAAACAACTGGGGTCCGCCTGTCCCAAGTTGATCCGAATCTACAGCGAGACGGCCGAGCAGGAGGACTTCCCGCTCAGCGTCGACCCAGCGAAACCTCGGGAACTGCGCGCAGGCTCCGCCGTCGCGCCGCACATGCGCGACATCGCGCTGCACCACGTGATCCGAGAGCAGGACGCCGTCCGCGAGGAAAACAGGTCAGTTGGACGACGCCATTGACCAGTTTGGAAGAACACCAAAAACACTTAGAGCCTTGCTAAATTTCAAGTGCTTCTGCTTGTTATCAAAAATACGAGCAAAGTGTTTGGTTCAGCAGTGTTTGCGCAGTTTTACTGTTTTTCACCTCATCCCGTCTGTCCAGGAACTTCGCGGGCATGCTTCGCAACGCGGTCGACACTGCGACGCAGACGCCCTACGTGCTGCAGATCCTTCGCAAACTGGAGCACGACGAGCTGTCGGCGGCGGAGGTGGTGCTCTGCACATGCGTCACGAGTGGCGCCTACCGAGTGATGCAGAGCACGCACATCAGACAGGTGCGTGCGGAAGCTTCTGCGAACTGCGTTTCGCCTAGAAACACCTGACCACTCCATTCTTGTGTCGAACCGATGTCCTAACTGTCGGGTGCTTGTTTGTCCCGCAGATGATAATCGACGACGCCGGCATGTGCCTCGAGCCCGAGTGTATGATCCCGATCATCTGCGGAGGCGCTCAGCAGGTGGTGCTGGTGGGCGATGACCGAGCGCTGGCGCCGTCGCCGCGAGATGGCGGCAGGAGGCGCGACGACGCGGCGCTGCGCAGGTCGCTGCTGCACAGATACGCGACCCGCGCTCAGGTCATTCTCAACACGCAGTACCGCATGGTGAGTTGTGCCACGTTTGACGCGAAGTCACAATTTGCTGCACATGTTTCCTTGATGACAGTTGAGCTGACATAAACACCCAAAAGTCTGATTGTTCGGGATCGATTCTTGGAGCAATGAGAGTTGCTGACATGCAACACGCGGTGTTCTTCTCTGATCCGCAGCACGAGAGTATCGGCGCGTTCCCGTCCGAGTACGTGTACAGCGGCTTGATGGTGCCCGGCCGGGACGACCAGTCCAAGCCGTCCAGCCTCAAAATCTGGCCGAGTGGCAAGAACAAGCCGCTGGCGTTCGTGCACGTGGTGGGGTCGGAGCGGCGCTGCACGGCGCGGACGTCCAACTGCGCCACCGTCTCCTTGTCCAACCCGGAACAAACGATGGCCGCGGTGAGTGAGGAGAAAATGCGATGGAACTCACACAAAATTTCATTGATCCGTTTCTGAAGATTCCTACTTTCCATCTGCCGTGTATGACTTGACGATTTGGTCACACAGACCCACCCGCGTCTCATCGGTCCGGTTTCTCACACTGCCTGCAGGTGAAGATCGTGCAGCAGCTGACGTTGCGCTCACACGTGCGGTCGAGGGACATCGTCGTGCTCACGCTGTACGAGACTCAGTGCGCTGACATCAGCCGGGCGCTGGCGGACAAGGCGAGCGGCGACGTGGACGTGCTGCGTGTCGAGGACAGCCAAGGTGACGGCGACATGTCGAGCAAACTCGGCATGCCTTTGCTCAAGCTCCAGGCTTGTTTTTCGGGTACTTTCCAACTAACGTACAACAGTCGCGGCACTGCGCTTCCATTAATTTCTTAATGGCTCTGCTGACTTCAGGTTTCGAGTGGGATTACGCGATCCTCGTCACGACTCGCACGAAGCCGGAGAGCGACGTAGACGCGCGCGCTGGTGCCGACTGGCGGCGCCGCCACCTCGGCGTCCTCACGGACGAGCGCATCATGACGACGGCGATCACGCGCGCCAAGAAGGGACTCATCATTGTCGGTGCGTGTTGACCAACTTCGCTTTGACCAGTCCTTTTTTGTGCGCAATACCCCAAAGACGTCTTCCAGTGCCTTTGGTGTAGTGACCCTGATGACCTTTGCCCTCGCCTCCGCTGTTTGGGCTCAGATAGTCCAAGCCCAAGCAAGTGATGCTCACTGTGGGATGCATATTGGTTGTGCACAATGCCAACTGCATGGAACAACGGGCTTTCTTGGCGCGGGCTTCTCGTTGAACGCGATTTTCTTTCCTCCGACACCCCGCCCGCCCCTACTTCCTCCAAAATGGAACTGTTTTCAAATGAGCAAAGGACAGCAGCAAACTTCCTTGTCTTCAGCGTTGGAGGCAGATCAGCTTGAAAAGAAGTTCCCGATTCCTTTTTGGCTCAAGCACACAAAAGAATTTATCGGTTCTTCACTGTTCAACTTTGACATCTCTTTTGTCTGAAGGATTGGCAATTTTAGGGCCTGCGCAAGAATCACATGTTTGAGTTGCAGTTTTCTGAGAGTGACTTGGCAAAAAGCTGATGTCGCACGAAATCTTGCACAATGTCATGAGCAGACCTGTTGTGGCAGCATTGAGAGAATTCTGGTTCGGACAGCTGAGACAATTTGATTTCGTGCGTTTGGGATACAAACCACACTCAGAGTGAACACAACGCTTTGTTGAAATCGTGTTTTGTTTTTCAGTTAAGATCGACTCACTTTCCCAGGTAATGTTTTTCTGTTGCTTTTCCCAGGTGACAAGCACCTGCTGCGTTGCAGCCCGATGTGGAAAAGTCTTCTGCGTCACTACGACATCAACAAGAAGGTTCTGGATCTCCAGGAATTCATGGCTCAAAAGTGAACGCACCCTTGACGTGATTGTAAAGAGCAATGTGCAGTTCCCTCCTACTTTTCATCTTGTTCGCGCAGCCAGGTCGGGGAAAGCAGAATTGGCTTCACAACAAATTTCATTCACTTTGGAGGTCAAACGCTTTTAGTATTGCCGGAAGTCGACAATTGATCTTTGTTTGGGTGTCTTGGAGGCCATTCAGAGGTCGTTCTGGAACTTGTCAAGACCCTACTGTTGGGAGGGATTAACGTTTTTAACTTTGGTTGTTCTTGTTGTTAAAAGATACATTTTGTTGTCGTTGCGAATTGCTTGTTTTGCTTTGTAGATTCGTGCTAAAACTAGGGAGCCATTTCATAGATATTCCATGAGATCTATATTTGATACCATTTGCGATCATTCCTTCTTCATCAGTGAAAAAGACTGACTCTTATTCCACGTTGACCCAACAGAATTCTGGGCTGTTACACAGAGCCTTTGAACGGTGTTCAAACCGTCAAACTTGGAAGGTCGCGTCCGCCACACCGCATGGTTGAAAATATTGATATGCAGTTGCACCCAGTCAGGTTGAGCGGACTCGGCCTGGTCCCCTGATCTCAGTGAAAGACTTCGCTGTTGAATTGAATGTTGTTTGTGATATTGTCAGGCGGTACTGATGCACTGTGCGAGCTGCTGTCGTCCCTCGTTCCAAGTGTCTCGCCACATTCTTGTCACGTGCGTCCTCACACCGATCACCGATAGTCAGACGAAAAAAAGCAAACACCTTGTGGAGTGACAGCATTTGCCACGTTGATTATGAAGGTGAACGATGTGGTTTTGGGAAGCCAAAAATGGCCACAGCCGTGGCCTCTGAGCTGGTCTCGTTTTGAAAGTGACACGTTTTGCCGTCCCCCTCCCGCGAAAAGTGATGTCAGTCGCACTTTGCACCAGTGCAGCTTGGCTGACAGTTCTTTGAAACTGCTACATCTTATGCCGTCAACACACTTAATTTTTGCAACTCTTATTCAAGCACAATGTCTTGTGTGTGAGGTTTCATGTGGGAATTGTTCTTTTTGTGGTTGCACAGTGGTGTTGTTTGGTGAGTCCGTGCGATTCTGAGGCTGTGTACATTTGTAACGTAACCGGGTGCGTTTGATCACCATTCCCTCTTCAACCCCTCCTCCACGAAATTCCGTCAAGCGTCAGCGCAGCAGTGGGTTTATTCCTCGGTCATTTTGAGCACGTTGCTTTGTATAAAGTCCGCCAGCGTGAGGAGAGTGGTTCTCAAACGCCCCTGGTGATTTTGTGGTGAATATTGTTCCGATGTGCCTTCATGGTGTTGAAACTCTCAACCTCTATGCAAGTTCAGCCAGCATCATGCGAGATTGAGTCCGTGTGGGGCGAAACTTGTGCCGTGATGTGAAAGAAAGCGTTTGGGCAAGAGCAATTCTGGAATAAATGCGATCGTCCCCGTTCCAGTGACGCACAGCCCACGGATGGTGCATTTCTTCGTTCGAGCGAGTTTCGCTGCACACGGCAATGCTGAGCGCAGAACTGTGTTGCAGTTGTATGCGTTACATTGCACCATACCACAATAAAGGAAAAAAGGTAAAACATCTTGTTTGTGAATTGTGTTGCAATTTTTGCGAATTGCGTACCGGTTGTTCTCATTTGATATCGGATGTTTCCAATTTCGCTGTGAAAGGGCCTGTGGGGGGAAGGAGGCAACCGAAACTTGTCCACTTGTCGAGATGGTGTTGCACAGGTGGTAAAGTGACAACGGGGTTCTTGTCCAGAATCGTAAATTTCGGAACTCTTTCCCACAGATGCTTTTGGTGTTTCCACCGAGATCACTACAGATCGACGGCGTGTTCTAGCCCTGGAACAAATCACTTGTTCTGCCGAGCGTGAGGTTGACCAAACATGGAATGGCCAGCCCCGCCCCCTCTGAAAACGCCACGCCGCAGCCTTGAGTGCCTGGTTATTTCAGGTTGAATCTGTACAAGAAATACTCGCGTTTTCTCTTCGGGGGTGTCTGAATGTTGCAACAAGCCACAGGCAAAGTTTCTTTTCTTGCAAATCAAGACATTTTATTCAGACGCTTTTCCACCTCTCACTGGAACACGATCGGCAGCACAAAATCAAACAGTCTCTTCATTCACAAACACAATCAGCAGCAGCACAACTTGCTGGTAACGCAGCTGTAATCAACATCAACAGCTGGCAGAACGTATTTACACTTTACACATCTCAAAATGTGCAAACCTCACCACAAGATGAGCAGCAAACTGTTCAAACCCGTGATATATGCAACTTTTCCGTTGAAAAAACAAAACCAGACTTTCTTCGTGAAGCTGAAGGAACTTGTGCAACAGACTCGTACGTTTGTGGTACGAATCGAACTTGCGCGTCGTTTTGCGCTGGTGTGGTGTGTTGTCAAGAGACACGTAACAGGAAACCACGAGGCAATGTGGAACGTGAGAAGTTTGAACAAGTCTTCATTTCGTGCCTCTCAACACACTTTCCTGAGGCAAAAAGTTTGTTGCTGCGTCAGCACAGCTTTGTCGGTCAAAGGCTGAAGTTTGAACCAACCAAAAGGGAAAACGTTTTGTTCTTCGAAATCAATAAAGTGTGTGAAAAAGCTGTGCGCACAAACAGATTTCAAAAGAATGTGAAAAATTCGAGATGTCTCAGGCATCGTGTTTGCGTGTCCCTCCACCACGTTGCACCGGCGAATGAAATGACTTAATGCCAAGTTCACACAGGATGCGCCTCGCACGCGTCTCTGAAAACGAGCGGGCGCTGCGTCGCAGGCAGCACCAACCGTTTGTTTTGGGTTGCAACGCGCGACGCATCCGGTGAGATCCGGCTCTCACGCAAGCGACCAAAAATAAATTAGGGATGCGGTGTTGATGTCGACAGCTGCACAGATAAACAGCAGACATCTGTAGTCCACACCATTCGTCACAAATCATGACAAATACATAATTTCCAGCACAAGTTGTTCAATTCTCGCGTCTGAACGTGCACACAACCAACACGTCAGCGACTCGCAACGTTTCTTTTTTTCCTGACACGGTGAATCCCTTTAAAGAGAGACTAAATTTCGTAAATGCAACTGCTACGGTGTGCAAAGTGCGACTGTAAAACAGAGATAACAAGAACGAGTCTTGAAGACGCGCTGCGCGGAAACTGCACAAGCGTTTTCTTCTGAAAATCATTGACAATGTGGGTGGAGGGAGGTCCACCGGAGTACGATCCGGAGACCGGACTTGAGCAGACTCGAGTGAATTTTTCAATCATTTTCTGTGTTTACTGGTCTTAGATAGATGAGCCTGATCTCACAAATTCGCTCTTCCCTGGACCCCTTGGGGTTAGTCCACAAATGGACGGAGACAAAGTGTGATTCGACAAGGTGCGCAAAACACTCTGAACACAGCGGCGACCACAAACATTTTGGTAAATCACTTTCTTCAGCGTGTAATTCCGCACAACAAGAAGTTTGATGTCGAGATCGGTTGTTTGTTGCGTAAGAGCAATTAGTTTAAAATATGTTTAGGAATTCACTTTTTCGGTGCGTCAACCAAAGCACAAAATCTGTTGCAGGTGTGCTCGTGTCCGCAGTTCGCTGCTCACTCATTTGCAGCCTTTCGCACAACTCCCACCAAAATCTTGCACGCGGGTGGCGGCGAGTTTTTGGCAACACATGACGTGAAATGCGAGTGTGAGGAACTCCATTGTCCACTGGTCGCTTGAGTACCTTGCTGGAATGCCACAGTCTTGACCAGCGGCATGATCGATCCCATTCAAGACACGAGGAACACGCGAATGTCGTGGTCCGCGACACGCCAACTTTTACGCCGACGTGTGAGGCGAACGACCGAAGGTTGCTACTAGCTGCTGGAGGAGGACAGCTGGATACTGCAGGCATCGCTGAACGGTCCAATACGACGATAGGAGTCGATGGCCCTGACGGCGAAGTGGTACTTGTTTCCCTCTTGAAACTGCGTCAGCGTGCAGGCCATGGGCAGCGGCAGCGCCTTCACATCCCCCACCTGAGGTAAATGGAACTGATCAGTTGTGTGCGAGTCAAGACCCAAAAAAGTCCCTGTGACAGTTTTGACCGCCTCGCGTCAAAAAGGACAAAGCGCAAGTCGCGGACCCGTCTCAATTTCCGTCCCTGACGTACGTACCCTCTTCCACAGGTTGGTGGTGGGCGGCGCGTGCGTCTCCTGATAGGCGAACAGCTGGTAGTTGGAGATGTCGGCGTGCGCGTCTCCCACCGTCATGTTCCACGACAACACGATCCCTGCAACAACACGCAGCCAACGTGCATCACAGAAAACAACAAACACAGTGCAGGAACGCCGCGCCAACAGTCCACAAACGAGTTCATTTGGTTGCAAAAATTGTTTCTGGCGACGTGACCAATCAGGTCTGCCTTTTGTGAAATGTTTCCGTTCCACTTCGGGATTCATCTGAGGCCTTGAACCCAAGATAAACATCGCGAAACTGATTCGTGGGAGGCGCGCACAGTGTTATGACTGGACACAAACAGAATCAACACAAGTTCGCACGTTGCAGAACACGTGAAAACTGGCCACCCACATATGCCGCGTTCATTCATCAAAATGAATCATACTAGAAACCCACGAAGCGCGCGGCCTTTTGTCAAAGGGCTGCAGCACTGGAGCTCTGCGTTCATGGCAACAATAAAGGATTACGCACGAAGTCCACGACTCTCTTAAATTGACAAACTCCTGTTTCACTGGTGCGCGTAAGTTGACATTACAATTCTCTCTCACGCCTCCTGTCACGACTTTTCCTCGACCTGCAAGACCGACCAACGGAGTATGGGTGTAGTAGAAGTTGTCATACCTTGTTGAACTCGCGAGATCTTCAGCGTCGGTTTTGGAGGCGCTTGTTTCGGGTACGTCCCAGCGTTGGCCGGGCACGGCGGTAGAGGAGCTGGGTGCTTCTGCAAACAGCAAGAACATACGAGCGGCTATTTCAACTGCACACAACGAGTCTGTCATTTCAACGGCGAAAGAGCTGAAAGTGTTTTTGAGTGTGGACAAAGCCGCGCACGACACACGCGCCAAGAGTATCAGTGGTGACGAAATTCCACACATCATGTCCTGCAAAGCAGGAAATATGCACAACAACTCTCCTTCACCCTCCAAGTTTACACCGCCCGCGCAAGCTCCCAGCTTTGCTCTGCAAGTGAATGGCCGATGCGTGACGTACCGCTCATTGATTTGCAGAACAAAAGTGATTTTCAAAACCACTCTGGAATTAGACGCCACAAACAAATCAGGCGCCAAGTCACATGGACGAAGGCGGAAATCCACGTGATGCGATCAGGTTTCACGGAAACGCGTCCGCCGTGTCGTGTGTCCAGGCATCCGCCGCCCACTACCAATAACTGATGACACAGAACTTCTGGTTAGACGTGTGGTTGACTTCCGTCGTGCCGAGGTGAGAGCAGCTGCAGCTGCGTTTGGTATAACCGTGGCCGTACCACAACACAACATTGTTTCCGTTTTATATTGCTTCAATTGCATTCGAGTTGTGTGCACAAATGTGAACACACACAAGAAAACATCCCCTCATTCGTCTCCAGCTCAAACTCTTTGTGCTTGTCAAAAACTTCCAAAAATGTTTCTCTTGCTCCTTGAATGTACGGACAGCGCCAACGGACAAGACGAGACAAGTCTGCCTTGTCGTTGGGTTTTTTGCCAAGTACACAGAGGGCTCTTGTCGACGCTTTTGACGAAGCTCAGTGAAAAGATGAGACCTCGCAAAGATGAACTCAAACTGCTCGCTCTCCGCTGCACTTAGGCTTCTTTGCTTCGCTCATTCACTCACTCACAGTGAACGGAACAACACTCCCAACAGAAACACAACTCTGGCATACGTAAGAGTGCGTGGAAGCGATCGGGCTTCCTGCAGCTGGCGCTGCGAAACGCAACGTCTGCGCGTTTTGCTGCAAATTCTCGTTGTGTGATGGTGCTGCACTTAACTCAGGCGGACCGCGGTACCATAGAAACTGGCACCCTGGCGCCCTTGCGATCTAAAATTGGTCAATTAACAGATGAGACCACTCTCCCAACCAACCAAAACAACAGAGATTCCTGAACTTCACGATATACGAGCGAAGAAACAACAGGACAACTCACGACAAAGCAAATCCACCGATCAATCGATCAACCAAAGACACTCACGAGGCTTGGCACGCTTTTGAGAGGTGGTGGAGGTCTGGTCACCGCAGTGGTGGTGATTCGCGGCTGCAGGAGGATCTGCCCGGGTTTCACCGCCGCTGCCGTCGCCACAGGTCTGACGCCGCCGGGCGCCCGAGTCGCTGCCATCATGAGCGCGCCCTGCTGCGCTGACAATCTGATCGCCTGCGTCACCGGCTGCAGCACGAGGGGTCCACCTAGCGACGTCGGCGTGCCTTTGAAAATGACGGCGCCACTTTTCAGCGCTGCTGCGCCAGTGGGCGTGAAAATGGCGTTTGTCCCGACGACTGAGCGGACTGGTGTCGTCATTCCACTTTTAGCAGTTGCGCTTTTGGTCACTGTTGTTGCAGCTGGAGCTTTCTCATCATCATCCGTCAAGTCAATACAACTGCCCAGGTCCTTCGTTGTCACAGTGGCCGCGGGCCTGGGCCTCGGCGGCGTCTGTTGGCGCACGGTGGGGACGGTGCCGACTGCGCCACCTCGATTGGGTGCGTTGGTTCTGATCTGCAAACAGTGGCAACTTGCATCACTGACGCTCGTCGAGGTAAAAGTTTCTTTCAGACCCGTCAATGTTATTTTGTTCGTAGTTCCACAGAAAACTGGAACTTCCGTGACGCAGCAACAAAAAAAGGCGGAAGCGCTCCAGTCCGACACGAATATCTATCCAAAATTACTTTTGCCCAACACTGCAGATCCACGTGCTTTTTACATGGCCACCAAAACTCACGGTGGATTCAGAGTATCTTGATTCGCCCGTGTGCAACTTTTGTTGTTCCCCTCCAACCAAGAACTCCCAGGAACAAGAGGAAGCACGGGAATCCACCCATTAAATTAAGAACTTTCTTTTTTTCGAAAACAACAAGCATTTCAGTTACCTGTGCGTTTTTAACCGTGATAGCAGTTGGGACCCCAGCTGGGAGGAGGGGAGGTCGCACTGGTGGGGTGGAGGGGGTCCCGGCGCGGGGCGACCCCGCCGCTGCCGCTGCTGCTGCTGCTGCGGACTTGCCCGCGCTGGCGTTGACACCCTTCTGGTACGCAGCAGCCTGCACCTGAACGCACAGAAACAAAGAAGCTGTACCACGAGAAACGAGAATTGTTTTCGAGCGCCACACGCACCACAAGAATAACGACCGGGTGGCATGATGTGGTAGTGAGCCATTTGTGTTGGGGTACTTGGTGTGCGCTTCCTGGTCCTGCTCTGAAATTGGACGCTTTGGGTTTGCCGTTGCTTTGTTTCCCACAGGTTCCACTGTGAGGCAGCCAAACGGCACTGGCACAAATAAAGAGGGCATCTTCTGTCAAGAGCGTTTCAAATGCGAGGAGCAAAACATTCTGTCCGACCTCAGGCACACATTTATCTGTCAAACAAGTCTGGTTTCATAATCTACCTGCAAACAGTGGCAGTGTCTTGGCCTGTGTTGGGATGATACAATATACTTGTTGATTGTCAACTAAAATGGCACTCCACCTTTGGTGTCTGCAAATGTCATCTCCCATTCACCTCGTGTGTCACCCAACACAGCCTCACTGCTGTACTTTGCTCTTCTATCATCAGATGCCAAGGGCCTCTGTTCCAGCAACAAAGTGTCCTAATTTTTACTGAATACTTTTCTGGGAACTTTATTTTGAAAATTCTAAGCAAGGCAAACTTTGATTTGAAAAAGAAAATACATTTGTTTTGATCAACAAAAAACACCGATGCTTGTCCAAAACAGAACATAATACATTTGTGTAGAAATATTCAAATGTTTTTGTTGCGTCAGAAGTTTATGATTTGGAAAATCATCGTTGAACAAATCTATGAAAACAAATTTCTCGGGAGGGGAGCAATACCCTCGTGTCAGAAATCAAGAGTGTGGTGGAACCCCCAATCCCACCCCCTGCGCGAAATAATTCAGAGGCCAGATCCCCATTCCTCGTCAGAAATCAGAGTGTGGCACTCCCCCTTACCCAAGAAATAAAAAAAGTCAAAATAGGATCCCTCCAAATTGACATGTACAAAATGTGTCCAGAAACCAAAGTGCGGCGGGACCTGGTTGAACACAGGAAGGACAAGCAGCTGCCGGACGAAGTGGCACTCGGGACAAAGTGGCCCTCAGGTTTATGAAGTCGTCCCGTTTTGTCGGTTCCTTTTCCCGGACGCGCCAAGTGGTTCGCCGCCAGCAGAATCAAAACACCGTCTCTGTGGTGAATTTCCCCGCAGAATTGAAGAAATAGGTGACAAGCCATGTTTGCTCAGTCATCTGGGGCAATCTTGTACCCAGCATGTCCAGATCAAAAACAGCCAAAGACGTAGGTGGGAAGTGCATAACAAACCCACCGCTGTTGTGCACAGCGACAATGCGTATCACCAGACAGTCGGGCGTGGGAGGACAAACAACGGAAATCCACCTTTTTAGTCGACTCGAAAAGCAAAAACAATAAACACATAAATTAGATCAACCTCATTGTATTGCAGCACCTGATACCTTTTCATTGTGCATGTGTTCAAAACAAACCTACATCCATCCATTCACAGATCTACTCCTGCTTGTACCTCACGAAAGACCCACCAACAGAACCAAAACAGCGAAATCGACCATTCCATTTTGTTTCAGACACGTCACTCAAAAGGACAGACAACTACTTTCCGAGTCTGAAATTTCACAACAGGAGACCAGAGATCCATGAACCCGCGGCGAAACACGGCGAAACAAATTCACCGGAGAATAATCAGGAACAAATTTTGAGCACTTTTCACAATCTGGAACAACACTCCCACTGTCCAAACAGGGGGGGGTCTTGTCCAAGTCTGGGACAACAGGTACTATCCCAGCTTTCAACGTGTTCCAGTTTTCGGAAAAGACCACGCCCTGTTCACTTGTCCCAGTTGTGCAAAGCCCGCGGCTGGGCCGGCAGGCCGCGCCTCTTGTCAGTACCTGATTTCGGGCTCGGAACAAAACTGACGATCCAAGCCGCTGGTGGCTGCGGTCGATCCCTGGGTAACTTCAAACCAAAGGTGGGCGTTGGGCAAACATAGGACTCGCACAACCTCAAGCTTTCGGTCAGAGTACCGACTGAGGGTGTGAAGGACCAACACAGAGAATGTGTTGCCGTGATGACCGGCCTTCCCAAGGAGGCCACTTTCCTTTGGGTATTTGGTACAAAATCAGAAATGGAAACATGATCAGCTTCCGATCAGCAACGATTTCCAAACTTTTGCAGCCGTAATATGACACAGCAACTTGCCAGAAGACAACAGCAAATCTCTTTGTACTTTCAGTCGGACTATTTCCGGAAAGTTAGTGAACCTTCACCCATCGCAACCAATTTTTTTACTCCCCCCACTCTTGGGGTGCACCTTTCTCACCACTCAGAGGGGGAATTTGGTTGTGCGAGGAGTTCCATCAACTCCCCAAGGGGAAGGCGGAAAAACAGTTGAGTTGGCCAAGTTGAGTTGCTGGGGGGGGGGGACTCAACTTGGCAAATTCAAGCCGTACAGCCCAGAATCAGTTGAGTTTGCCGAGCTGAGTCACTAGCGGGGGGTGGGGGAGTAGGGGTCACTCAACTGAGTCAACTCAACCAGCAACGCCTGTACAACGCAATATGTGCCCAGTTGACTTGACACACACACACACACACAAACACACACACACACACTCAAAAACGGTGATTGCACTGAGCCCATAAAACCAGTAAGTTGCAAGGGGGCAGGAAGTTTCTCTTCCAACAAAATGGTGACAAATTTGGAATATTCGGGGGAAATAGTTCAGAATGATTCCACGTTCATTTCGATTGTCAAAAAGTTGCAGACATTCGGGGGAAATAGTTCAGAATGATTCCACGTTCATTTCGATTGTCAAAAAGTTGCAGACAGTCTACAAAAACTGTCTTCATCAACGAGGTCAAGCGCTGAGGCCTTGAACATCCATCCGCTTGATCGGATTCGCGGCCCGCTTTCACGTGACCACACCCAACTTTTTTTCAAAAAGAATCCGAATTCGAACTTCTGTTCGGGCCGGGCAAGTCCGAGGACAACCGTCTTTTTCGAAAAAGAATAAAAGTATTGAAGTCCTAAAAGTATTGAAGTCCAACTTCTGAGGTGTCTTCTGCTACTTTCGCCCAGGTACGTTTTTCAGACAATTTTCGAAGTCCAAATTAATCGATGTCGTCTGACAGAAACAACAGTATACTTTTCTTTCTGATCCACAAATCAAACTGACGGACTCAAAGCATTCAAATTACTCAAAGAGTTCTCAACACTGACTCAACGTATCCAAAGCAATTCTGCGATTGATATTTTCGCGTCCTGATTTTTCTTGGAAAAAGTTGTTTCATTATTGGATCTCTTGATCCTTGCACAGGAATGATTGGGCATTCACACCAAGTTTCCCCCTCCCAGCAAAACAGACGAAAGCAAAAGTCTTATTTGCAAACTACGTACTCACTCATCCATCGAAAAAAATAATTGAGACCACAGCGAAGTGAACACATGTCCAACATGACCGTCACTCGCTGACAAAACTCGATGGTGAAAGACATTTTACCATGAAGTTCTGAATGTTCTGTATCCAGTTGCCAAACCCAAGCGGATTGTGGATTTTGAACTGTTTTGGCTTTTCCCGATTCTGTCCATCCTGGGATGTTTTCCCTTCTGTGGTTTCGTCTGATCCATCATCACAGGACTTCGCTGATCCACAACTTGTGTTCGACTCAGACGTTCGTCTCGCACTGTTCCGGTTCGAGGTCCTGCTCTCTTCACTTGCACGCCTTGAACAATGTTCTGTTTCTGACTTTTCACGACAATACTCTCCTGTTTTGCAAGAGTTGTTGTTCTTCTCAACTTCCAAGGGTGAGCTGCACTCTTTCCCTTCATCCTTGGTCACAGTCACTGTTGGCTGAGTGGATCCGCACACTTTGGCACGTACTTCCGACTGACATTCTCCCGGTTCTATCTGCGAAGTGAAGACTGCAAGTTTCTCCTGCAAGTCCCTCTTCAGTCGCTCCGTCACCTGCGCAATCGTTGTCTTTTGCTTCTTGGCTCCCAAACTAGTTCCACTGTCGTCACTTTGGTTTCGGCTCTCATCGTGAGCTCTTTTCATCTTACCAAAAGGCCTGGCATCGATTTGCCCAAACACAGTCATCTGGTCTCCTTCTGTCCTGGTACGTACTTTTAAACTTTCAATTCCTTTGGGTGAAGCAATACTTCTATTGTTGGCGGCAAAGCGAATCCACCTACAATCTGCGCGCGCTCACGTTGGCAGGAGTGTGGTCTCGAGCGCGGCGCTACGTTGCCTCCTCTGTGTGTATCTCCCACCCACGCCCACGCACGACCTCCTTCCGCGCTCGTTCATTCAGCCGCCAGGCCGCATCACACACACCGTCCGCCCACGCGCCTCATTCCTCTCGTTCATCTGTTTACATGTATGCGAGTCGCACTCAGCACAACTTTCCTCTTTTTTGCCGAAGGTATCTTCACGAGCACACACCGTTCAGGGATAAAATCTCACCTGAACGCAATGATGGACGCAGAAGTGAACTGAGAAAGACGGGTCCTGAAGCACAATGAAACGCGCACAACCAAAACAGCTTCACGCAGCGTTTCGTGAGACAAACCGCAAACCTGTTGCATTTTCCGACCAACAGACGGGCTCTCCCTTTGAAAACGATCTTCAAATGTAACCATTTTTTCGGGTCAAAATTGGAGATGCTGAACGTGATCTGACGGATTTTAGGCATCCACGACCAAATCGACACGACCTTTCTGTCTTGGTGGAGATGGTGCGCTAACCAAGATCAAATAACCAGTTGGAATTCTCGTTTTCATTTCGCATCAACTCCACTCCCAGCTGAAAACAATGACACGACAACCTGGCATCTTTCACTTTGCAATTAGCAGTGAACGCTCGAGCAGCAGAATGGCGCTTCTGCATTTGATTCAAGAGCCTGATCATTTCATAACAAAATCAACAAAGCACGAACGGACTGCACGGCGCGCTTTTCACACTTGCACGTGGCTGACTTCAAGATTGTTTCTTCAGGACTCTTTCTTGCAGTTCCAGGTTCCGGTTATTGTCCTTTCCGAAACTCGTACCGATTTGGCGTGGAAGTCGAAGGGCATCAAAGAGTGGGTGGGCACCAGCCACCCACGCCTGCACACCCACATCTCCTCACGCCCTCAAGTGTCGAGTGTCCACGTGAGGTCAGTAGCTGATTAGCGACACAGCGGGAACTGCAGGCGCGACAAAGCTGTACCACCCATGTGCCACCAACGTTGTCAGTCAGGATCGCTTGGTCCGATCCAAAGCTGATCACCATCTTGAAAGTCAGCCGGCCCAACCCACCCAAATCTAATCATAATTGGCGGACAACTATGCATCTCCAAATGTCTGACAAGTGGAGTGTGATCAAACAGCTATGATTTCGAGAAGGGTGTGGTGCCAAAGGAGACAAGCTTCTTGTGACCAACACCAACAATCTTGGGGAAAAAATGTTTTCTCGAGGAGGTGGGGGGGGGGGCTGGAAGAGGCCTGGATGGGAGAACCATCATTTCGGAAATGTTGCCCACTGATCAAATGCCACGACTTGAAATTTTTATCACCGTGCCCAACTTCTCCCCCATGCAGTGGCAGCCTGAAAATGTCTGCAAGACGGTTTGGGACCTGGGTGTTCTGGCTTTTGGGTCAGGTGAACACAAAGTTTCTGGAATCGTTGTGCAAAGGGGCGAGGGAGAAACTTCTTTGACGGGGGATATTGCGTCCAGATTCCAAGTCAATGTTGGCAACCCACGGGTGCTCTGAATTGGATGAGGGTACAACATTACGTACTTTGGCTGTTGATGTGACAACTTGCAATTCGGGCATCACAATCCAGGTGCGTACCTTTTATAAGCTGGTACCACTACAAGTGGGTGTGTAGCCTGTGCAAGCAATTTTTTCTCACATTTCCTGTTTTGTGTTTCAAAACACGGTCAAACCGAAGAGCAGGAAAGAAGAGAACCGACATCACGCAGACAACTCTTTCGAACAACAGACAGAAGCACAGGAGTGTCCAGCAATTCAGCATGAATCTTGGTGTTCTATTGTGAACGAGAAATTTCCCCCTGCGGTTCTGTGTGAAACGTGCCAACCAGATTTCTGCTTCAAACCGGGTGGGCGACTAACCAGGCCAGGATCTTCTGATATCTCCAGCATATCCTGGGAGAGCCGAACTCTGATCCCACACACCACCCTCCAAAATATTTGTGTACACCCCTCACAAAGTGCTCACAGGCACAACCCGAGTTAAAATTCTGTGGATGAAGATGAGGCGCAACGCACCCTGAAAACAATTTCCCACTTCCGACCATTAGCAGGTGGGACTTTGGTCGCTGGCCAAGCCAGCGGTCAGGGCCTGAGGACTGACAACTGGTCCAGTACCCGCCAGAGCCTTGGATACCTAACTTTCGTCAGTGGTGGGAATGGTGGGAATCCCTTTGGCGGTTGCAGGGGCTGAAAATCCCTACCTGAATCAAGGCGGATTCATGTTGGGTGAATCAGGGAACCCGTCAAACAGAACAGTCACACAACGCATGATACCCCGGCCTTTGTTCCGAAAAATACCGCAGCCCCAAAAATCCCAAGTTAAAGTTTTTCAGAAATGTTGTCTTGTGGAGCACAACCTCCAACAGACAAACAGACTTCATAATTCAACACCACGCAATGGAGTGGCGCGAGGCTATTTTTAAACACGTAAAGCCGACCGCTGACTTCCCTAATTGGGACAGCTTCACGAGAAACACGCGCCACCCACGCACCGGCACCGCACTCCACACAGTGAGCCCAACATCCTGAGAATGTCATCGCGATGCTTCTGCCCGTTTCCGCTGTCTTACAGCCCATCAAAGTTCAGATTATCGCTCGAAAAAATGCCACGACCGAAAAACGCCTGCCTGCAGCTTGGTTTGTTTGTCGCTAAAATCCAGAAGGCTTTCATGACTTTCATCTTGACAGTGTGTCCTTCAACGTAAAAAGACAACGTACGACAATGGGAATTGTTGGCAATGGTTTACATTTTCAGCCTCTCTCCAGGGAGTCACTTTTCCGGTATTTTCAGATTCAGGAATAAAGAAGAAAGAGGTTTCAGTTCAATTGCGAAACACAAACGACATGCAATTCGCCATGCACGCACTATCACCCGACATCCTCGCAAGAGATCCAGTCAGATTTCAAACAACACGACACACCTCTTCACCTTATTTGTTTCGCCTGAAGTTGTTTTCAGTCCGGCAGACAAACGCGTCGGTGTGGAGATGCGGTGCCGAGACGGCTGTTGTGAGTGAGTAGCGGCTGTGAGGTGTGCGCAGGTTTCGCCCACGATCCGCCGACCAAATTCCCTCAAAACGAGCCTCCAGTTCCTTGACCTCACAGCAGTCTCGTACGACAAAGACCACACATATGGTGGACTTAGCCCATTCGGGAAACGCAGAAAATGGCAGCTGTGTGAAAACAACACATTTGCGAGTTTCTTACACCAATCCTGGACCTGACCTGGGCTTTGTTCAACTGCACGTACTGTCTGCTTTTTCGCAAATTCTCGAAAGACCAGTCATGAGCACGTCAACAATCACCTTACGATCAGTTCTGAGTCAAAAGTTACACTTCGTTCTTTTTATCCTGATCTTCATCACTGCTGAGTCCACGAGTGACATATCTTTCAATGAAACTGGACGTGAGCAACTCCACGATCATTCAAATGTCTTGTGTTGTTTTACTCAAAGTTGGGCTCTCGACTTTGTTTGGTCTGCTCACCTGTTGGTGCACTGCAACTTCAAGTGTGCAACCAGAAGTTTCAGACAAAGTTTTTCCCTCTTTGGATGTGACAAAGTTCTCCCTGTTGGTCATTCTCTCAGTTTGGGTGTTTTTCCGAGCCCGAATTCGGGATGCATTGTTCGAAACGTGGTGATTGTCGTGTTTATTGTGTTTTTGCACCCGTTATACGCGATAACTCTCAAAAAACTCAATATTTTTATTGCCCTTCTCCAGGCTAATTAAACGTGTGAAAAAAATCAGTCAAGTTTGAACACGGGTGTTACACCCACAAAACTCTGGCCGTCTTTTCAAATCACAAGTTCGACGTAGCATTCGTGGAAAAGAATCCACCCCAACTGAACAAGAAGGCTTGGACTCCTTGCTCGGGCTGCGCTATTCTTGGCTCTGTGACCAAACACAAGACCAAACAGCAGCTCGCGGACGTCGAAGCACTTGCGGAGGAGGCGTGTCCTATTGATTAGGAGTCAACTTGCATCGCTCCCACCCACGGGCGGACGAATGCGGCGACAGCCAGGTTCCCGTCCTGTGGCGTCAGCAGCGCCATTTCCTCACGCACGAGAAACGTGGAGCACGGTGCATTATGACATGGGAATTAGCAAGAGCGCCGAGCGACAAGAGTTCACAAACTCCCCTTCATCAACTTCCTTTCTTGGGACGACGAACGAGATGACAGCCACAAAATCCCACTTCAGGTCCCTTTCGGTAGATTCGTTGCTCAATCCAAGACGCCAGTTCAAATGAACTTTCTTTCATTCAGCCCACGGCATTCCGCCGAGGCGTGGGCTTGTTGCAGTCGGTATCAAGGGGCCAGGAGTCAGGGGTTCCAATCCAAGGGGGTCGACAGGCTCCTTCACCCCCCCCCCCCCCCCCATGAAAAGTGATCGGAATTTGATCCTGATCATTTGTGTGGTGATTTTGAAAGTTAGGCCTTCTCTTGCAAACGAAATAATGTTAGCCACGTGTAGCATACGAGGGCTCACTGATATTTGATCTGTTGGTACTGGATAAAACCAAGCAAACCGGTACCAAGCAAACTGGGCACGGACTACTTGGTCAACTGCTTGGGAAACTTCCAATTTTAACCATTTTGAAAAAGAAAAGTTGTTATAGAACTTCAATTCCAATGTGTTTGTCCAATCCAGTCTGGAAACCACTATCTTCGTCAGACAACAAAAGCCAAGTCTGCAAGGAGATTTCCGAGTTTTCTTGGCTTGGGTGTGTATAACCTCCACTTTCCCTTTCAGCCACAAAAGTGTTTCCTTGTAAATTTCTCCAATCAAGTTTTTTTTTGTCTCATTATCAAATTTAGATCCCTGTTTTGCACATATTTTGAGTCGTAGTTCTGCTTGATTTTGACACTACATTGGATGTGATGGGAGCACAAAGGATGTGCGCACAAAACACACAAACACATGGGGTTCTGTCTCTTCCTCACTTGCAAAACGTTTCTGGAGACTCTCGATTCAAGAACAGAACCTTTGCACAACCACCGCAGTTCTGGAGGAAACAGTCAACTGGAAAAGTTTCTGTTGGCACCCTCACCTTTCCCCTTCATCCAACTGGAGCTGCCGTCTTCACCCGTGTGTAAGATTCAACATTTACCCAAAGATTGAGCGTCAGAATGCGAATCTTACACATTGGCTACGAGTTCCCATTGTTGCAATCCGTGAGTCGGACCTCAGCGCCAGAAAATATCGGCAACTGTTGGGGCGCTTCTTGAACACGACAGCGATTTGCACACGGATGGACACGGTATTCGATTGTACTCGTACAGCTGTACCCTCCACGCAAAGGCAAGAACATTGTGTTGTTACAGTGCAATTCCATCAGCCGAAACAAGCTTTTCTTCTGGGGGGGGGATCTCTTTCCAACGCGTCTGGGTTCATCAGTATTGTTTTTGCAAAACGAGAAGAATGCTGGCAACCAAACCCAAGTTTTAGTGTTGGTGACATGAGAATGTTTGCTCTCGAGTCCACTGGTTCCGACGTGAAAAGAGAAGAAAAAAATGTTTTCCAAAGTTGACCTGACCTTTCTGAAGATGTTTCTTCGACAAACAATCTTACATGCCGAGAAAAGGAGCGTCTGGCACAGTCGGATTCAGAGGAGCGCTCTTCTCACCTTGGATCTGCTTTCGACTTTGGCGAGTTCGGTGAGCTGCGTCTCGAACTGTTTCGCCTGGCTCCGCCACGACTCCACCTTGGCCTGCAGCTCGACGATCACCTTCTGCGTGACCGCCTGCGTTCCCGCGATGTACATTTCCATCCGTTTCCGGATGATCCGGTTCAGCTCCTGCGAGTGAACGAAAGCGCGTTTTCGTCAGGTCAACGAGCCCGTGGGCACCACAAACAGGCAGCGAGATTCGAAACGAAATGAAAAGTTGAAAATCTTTGTCAAAAATGTTTAATTGGCTTCCCCTGGAGTAAATGAACTTGGAAGGGGGGGGGGGCAACTCGTACGAGAAGTTGATTTTGCCCAGAGTGACAAGAAAGCCACGCCAAGAAAACCCGCGGTTCTGCACTTGGTCAGTTGGTGACAGGTAACTCAGCTGGGCAAGCACAGTTGCACCCAGCACAGTTGGCTGAACTCAGTTGGCTCAGATGAGTTCCGGGGACGGGGGGTTAAGTCGTCAGTGCCAACTGAGTTCGCCAGGATACATGCAGTTACTCACCTGAGCCAGATGAGTTCCGTCCCCCGGCAAACTCATCTTGGCTCAACCAATCAAAAGCCCCATTTTTACCTCATGAACACCAGTCAATGAGACCTCAGGAAGAATCAGAACTCTGGATACACATGACACAATGGCAACTGCCTCCTTTCTTGGGGGTTGGGGGAGGAGGGGCTTGGGTGGAACATTTGTCTGATATCACTCGGTGCCCTGCCCAACAGGGACATCGCACAACATACCTGGGACCAACCTGCCCAGGAAAGTTCTCTCACCTCCGGTTGCGTGACGATGTGAGGTGACAAAATTTTCAACTGTCACATGACAAGCGGGGGGGGGGGCATTAAAAATAGAGAAATTTTTGGAAATAGATGGAGAGCGCATCAAGCGCCTGCGCCGAACCGCGCGCTTTGGGAAATATAGCGCGTGTTTGGTGCGACTTGTACGAGGGAGTTTCAGGAAATTCGTACCGTCGTCGTGTCGATGGCTTCAGTACACAACACCAGGCATCGACATGACGACGGCACGAATTTCCTGAAACTCCCTCGTAGACGAGTGAATGCGGTACTTTCCCGCACTCAAAGTGCCCACCTTGACGGTGAGTGTGATCTTCTCCCCATCAGACGAGCTTTCTTCACCAGATTCTGAAGTGGAATCCAACTCTTCTTCCATACTTTCCAGCTCTTCAGGCTTTTTGCCAACGTAGGAACTTAGTCGACCAATCGTATCGGCCAATTTGAACCGTTTTGGGCCGTTGTCTGGCAGCGACACACTTTCAGTGGAGGGCAATAGTCTCTTCCTGGCCTCAGATTTGTCGGACGTGCACTCAGTGTCGTCTTCCTCTTCGATTTTAGGCTCCGCCTTACTCTCTCTCAGTGGAATTTCCTTCGTTTCTTGTTTGACCGACTGGGGGTCATGTTTCTCTTCTTTCACCTCCACCTTGCCGTTTTCTTCTTTCTTTGGAATGTTGGGAATTTTGGCCATCACTTCTTTCTTGTCGTCGTTGTGTTCCTCAACTTTTGGTTCTTGCTTTGGTTTGACATCTTGCTTGTTCGACACCGAATCGGCAAGGTTTGAATCTCCATTTTCACTGTTTCCAGCTGCCCCTTCGTTGACACTGTCCGTATCCATGCTTTCATCTTGTGAATTGCGTTTGCAGTTACTTGGTGAACTTTGAGAAACCCTGGAACTGTGACACGAACTGGCTTCTTTGCCATTGGTCTTTCCGGCACAATCTGATTCCTTGGAGTTCAGCGTAACATCCACCGTGGGACGTTTACTGTTCCCTTCCTTTTCACTTGTTCCATTTTCCACCACATCATCTTGGTGGCCTTTGCTCTCACTGCCCTCTTTGCAACTCATCTGAAGTTTACTCTTTGGGTGATCTGTTGTCTTGGACTCCACCCCTTCTCCATCTTCCACCTCTTTTCCCAGAGTACGATTCCCAACAGCCACCACCATATCTGCAGAGGACTGCGAACCGACCAGGCTTGATTCGCTGTCGTCCTCTGCAAATAGAGGTCCACTGTCTTGTGACGAACTGTTCACTTGAGACACGTCCAACTGTTGGTCCTGGTGCTTGGTCGAAGCCTTCTGTGGTGACAGGAATGGTGGTGGTGGTTCTACATGTCCCCTGTCATGCACTTCTGTCATCCTGCAAAAAAAAGAAAGAATTACACCACTTGATGCTTTACAAACATTCTACCCTCAATTTCTCAAATCGAAAAACCAAAAAAACTGAGGATTGGCACACAGTGTATGAATCACCGCTTTGACCAAGTTTCGTGGTTCTCCTTCACCACATTTTATAAAATACAGATGGCGCGGCAAACTCTGCCAAAAGAGTCCAATCTGAACTCGATTGACTCTGGCACAATCCAACACAAACAAAGGATGTCACTGACAAGGACTTGGGAAGGTTCTGGGTCAGCAGGGTCCGCCCCCTCAGAACCGCTGCAGAGCAGTTGGCCAGGTTGTAGCTGTGGGGCACAGGGCTGGTCCACGCCTGATCATGTGATCACGTGACAAGTTTTTGTGACGTGGCAGGGACCGTCTCACGAGCTAAATGTTGATTATACATTACAATTCTTTTGTTTCGTGGTTCTCAGTTGACGCACGAAGTGTACATGTGAGACTCTTCCAAAAACAATTTACCAGCTCACGGGAAGTTCCCCTGGAACAAATTCTGCACCACCCCTGCACACACACACACACACACACACACACACACACACACACACACACACACACACACACACACACCGCACTGCCCCAAAATACATTTCACCATCACATCGAAAGATTCCATTCATTTGGCCACAAAATCCAGTACACCGTCGGTGCTTCACAAACAAGAACACTTGGCAGTGTGGACACAAGCCGAATCACCTGTGTCGGCAAATCGTCCGAATCGGCCCCCAAATTTTGCGCACTGCGAGCAACAGGCAGACAACTTGCAGAATTTGCTAATTTTGAAGAGTCCGACCCCCTCCCCTTTCTTTGAGAAAATATGAAAACAGAATTTCAAGTTTCTTATTGCGCAAGATCTCCCGCAGCATAAGCCACACACTCTCTTGACAGGAAAAGGTAGATTTTGCTCCATTTTGAAAATGCCATTCATGGGTAAAAATTACAAGATTTTGAGCAGGTAAAATCTCACTTTGCCTGTCTGGAAATAAATCTGGGCAATGCGGTTTCACCTGGGGTGGGGATCGGCCTACAACTTTTTTTTTCCCCGTCAGAAGTATGATTACAACACACAGGCCGAAAAAATGTGAACCACCCAATATGGGCCTGGACACACAGACTGCAGCGACGCAGCATTTTCTCATTGACGTTTGTTGAGTTCACTCACAGCCAATGCCGTGCAACCAGAACATTTTGGTAGTGCAGACACGCATCACGCCGGTGAGCCGGTGACCATTTTCCCGCCACATGTGCTGCTGCTCATGTCAAGAGGTTGAGGGACTGGGGGCCCTGCCCCCCACTCCTAGAGCCGCCCCTCCCCTGTAGCCGCCCCAGCCCTGTTCCGAGGTGCACGCAAAACCGGATGATGACAGTGCAACAGGTCGGCCTGGATGAACTGAGCCTCCTTCAGGTGCGTTCTTGGGGTTCAGCACACTTCACATTTTCAAGTTGGCCCACCCACAAATAATGAGAGGTCCCACCACCGACCTGCGAGACAGGAATATGATGGGGAAGGGCCCACCTTATCTTTGGGGGGATGGGGTAAGGCCTGGGACAGGAACGATCCAAGAACAACGATCACAGCTCTCCACCCCCAAGGACGAGATTTCATTCCTCGACATACACGTGTTGCTGGCGTATCCGAGTGGGAGACAGACTCGCCCCAAAAGACGCAGCACCGATGTCCATGGACCGCTTTGTGATTTGAACAGATTTGAAAAACTCCACCAACATACGAGTATGACCTGAGCCATCGACAAATGTGAGGTCAAAACTTTCGATCTCAGTTGCTTGATGATCTTTCACAAGCACCCCTTCACAGGCTCCAATTCATTGACTTTTCCCACTGGAATCATGTGAGAACAGAAACAGTACTGAGTAGCAGTAGCCTCTGGATCTCAGAAACCCGTCATTGTGCGAAGTTTCTCCAGGGTGAAGCACCTATAGTGGAAGTGCGGTATTGACAAGTGGGCCAGATGTCTCCGCCAGACCCTCCCCCTCCCCTGACCAAACCCCTCCCCCCACAGACAAGCACTTCTAATGACGAGAGAGCAAAGATCTCGGGCTCATGCAAAGTTTTGAAAAACACTTTTGGAAGAAAAAACTTTGGTCACTATGGCAACTGTTCCCCAGCAACCACAAGTGCAAACTAGACTTTCAAGTGGAGAATCAGCCACGCGCAGCGTACATCAGCAGGACAGCACTTGTGTGTGTCGAAGAATGTGTGCATAGGGTTGTTTCTCAAAAAACAATTGCAAGCATGAAAATGTAAACTTTTAATGTCCTGTCCAAGTTGGAAAAACTATTTGTGGGAAGGGGGGGTATCCTGGACAATGTCCGAG
>JAAUXT010078590.1_pt1 | contig 28961 bp, 28 predicted proteins | sample 7278171 | NCBI WGS metagenome assembly JAAUXT01 (sample SAMN14350112, study PRJNA611818) | marine sediment metagenome | isolation source: surface marine sediment (1.8m) | place: French Polynesia: Moorea | collected 2018-08
ATGAAACTGCTGCTGACATACTTTTGGAAGAGGCTGCCTATAGGTGCTTCGATTTGGCTCGCACCGATTTGGCTCAAATCGTGCAACCCACCTCAAATCACCTAAAAAGCACAGGAAGTGACTGGCCTCAACATCGCTCACTGCGATTGTGTGCTTATCTTTTCCAAATGACACCTGCAAGAGGTCGCTGTGATGGATGATTGGAAATTTCTGTTTCAACGGGCTGGAAAGCGTCGATTTTGATGACACACGCTGCTTGCTGTGGGAAAGCACCTCCGTGTTTGGGCGGTGCATGTCGTGGCACTCACAGTTAGAAGCGATCAGGTGAAGCGCTGTGCACACAGCTTTCATGAACCGTGTCTCAGGTTGCGATCGACAGGTTGAGAAGCACCCTGGACCAAACCAAGCAAGTTGTGTCTTGCTACTCGCCTGTCTTTGGCAGATGCAACCAACTGTTCCCGTGTCGTACACAATGAATGGGCGTGAAAGGGGGGAGGGGTTGGCCTACAGAAGCAGAAAAATACTTTCGACACGAAAGAAACTTTGGGAGAGATGCAACCACGCAGAATCAACTGTCAGGTCAAACACCAGGTACAAGAGGCATCAGAGCAGAGATCAAAACGTTCGAAGTCAAACCGTTGTGCCACACAATGCCAAACGCGCAACATACACGTCCCGTCAAAAGATCACTTTGCATATGACCGACTTCACTGTCGGTTTACCTTGTGCGAATACCTGTACTTCCATTGGCAAGATCAACCAAGGCATTGTGTGAAGTACACAAAAGGCAAAGGATGCATCTCCGCAGCACCGAAACGTTTAAAATCACATCACTTTAACCTAATTTGCAGCACAAGTGAAACGCAAACCCGTTTGGGAAAGCGGAGGGTTTTTGGTGCATCACAACATAGTGTTTACAAGGACCGCGGTTGGATTCACACGAAGTGTTCGTCCCTGGTTGAAACCCACATCAGTGTTTTGTGTTGGTTTCATCATCCCAAGCGCGGTCTTCTGGTCGTCGCAGTGTGAATGTTGCACAAATGCACCTTCTCCCACGAAATGACAATTCTTCCCTTTCAAAAGACAGTTATTTGGCGCTGCACACTTGTCAAACGTTTGCAATCATTGTTGCTGAAAATCTCCTCACAATTCAACTTTCTCAAGCACCGAAATGCAACAAAGCAAGTGAATTCAGTTTGCTCTGAGGACCACTCAGACTGCCAGATGAACAGCAGACGTGGTGCGCAGTTGTACTTGTGTGTGCACATCCACCTGCTCCGTCGCAAAAATCATACACTGCACTGGCCCCTGGACCCTGGGGCCGTACACGTTCAAAGTCTTCGTGTTCTTCGTACAAAACTTGTCCGCACACCCCAGTCGGCTTGAAGTCAACTTCAGACACTCCCGTGTCCAAAATGAAATCTACAATTCAATCAAAGGTACCTTTTTACCTCATTCAAGATCTGCCCCTTGAAATTTGAGTCGGGTGCGGAGTGGGATTCGCTTTTGTGCACTGCACTGAAGTGTGTCCGATAGTGGGGAGACGGGCATCATCCCCGCCAACTATTCCAAAGAGGAAGGAGAACCAAATCATCAAACTCCTGAATACCACGGAAAGGATCAAACACCAAATAAGGACATGTGACAAGATGCGGTTTGCTGAAAGGAAAAAAGTTCCTTCCCAGAAATGATGCGGGCAAAGAAAAAGTCTTTTCAGCTTTCAACAAAGAAACATCCAGGGCATGGATTGAGTTTTACATGTCAGTTGCTAAAAGTTCCACACAAACACGCCTTCGGTGATATGACCCTACTCGTATCTCGTGGGGAACCACAAATACACCATCACACACTGAAAAACATCGCTGTACATCACACCGAGTTGTCTGTGTGAATAATAATGGCACTGCATCGAAAAACACAAAAGGCCACAGAACATACTGTTTGGATGTGGATCTCCAAGTCTGTGCTGAAGCGTACAACACGCCGTTTCATCCTTTTTGCACCATGATTCTACATGACACACCTCCACCCCAACAGTCATAGACTCACAAAGTAGACTCTTCTGTGGACTGTGGTTGAATCTGCGTGACAAATCCCCGAATTTCTTTTTCCTATGCCCTGTCCCAGGATGAACATGTGTGAAGAAGCTCAACAAAATTCACCCAAATGACGCTTCTGACATTCAGGTGAAAAGTGTGCCCAGAACACCTCGAGTCCCCTGAGGGGTACGGATGTTTCCAAAAGCTAAAAATCTTTCACAAAATAAAAAGCACTCAAAATTCTTGGCTCAAGAAGAACAAACACTTAAAATGTCCCCTCGCTCGCAAAGAAGCCAACTTGAGAATCGTGATTCCACTCCAGTTCAATGGAGTGGAACGGCCCGAGTGAGAACAATGGTGATCTCACGGGGGATTTGCTGCCTCAGGGAACATAACGCCTGGAACTGTGTGTCGTCGAGCTTACTCACGCTCCAACAACCCAAACTTCTCGCTGTCAAAAAGTTGGCAAGTGCTGTGAATGTCAGAGACGAAGTCATGTGGAGGTGCTTGAAACTTGACGTTTTCAGGAGAGGGAAAGATATGATATGCGTTTTTGTTGTTGCAGAGAAAAACTGAACCACTCAGCTGGCACCAGCTTGCGCTCTTCAAACAACGCTGACATTACACACCTCATAATTAACCTGATGGTGAATCCATTGTGGCTGAGACACACAGATCCCAAGACATCTGGTTCACCAACAATGCCCCTGATGTGTCTGCACTCTGAGAGGAGCAGATCGGAACTTGGTCACAACCCTGAGCCCGTTGCCAAATTTAGTCCCAAAACGACCATGCTCAACACAAAGGAAGCAATGATTTCATGCAAACCACAAAACGACATGCAAACCTCAAAAGGAACTGTTCTGCTTCGTTCCCCAGCGTGATCTCACGTACTTCTCAGTCACAAGAGAGCATTAAAATGTACTGGTACTTAGCACCAGGGTAACGGAGGGTCACACAGCCTTTCTCCTCTTCCTTTCGTCTCCTCACAAACACAACTTCACACGCATTTCGCGGATGGACATCAATCACACTTCAACATTTCTTTGAATGTTATTTGCGAGAGAATCCATTGTCAAATACAAAAAGCACTTTCAAATGTTCAATATGTGCCTTTGCCAAGAAGGAAGTTCAAAGGGAGATCCTCGCAGCTGAATGTGTTTGCTTACTTTCCGTGAACTTTGAGCTTCAGACTTACAAAACATTTTCCCTGTTTGGGAAGACGTTTCAACAACAGGATTTGAAAAGTGGCCACATATTTGCAACAGAAAAGACTTCACGTGGACGTTGGCGAAATCTCGATCCATCCAAGGGGAGGAAGCAGCCCACATTTCCTCTGCGACGCGAGAAAAGCTTTTTGACACGATTGACGAAAGTGAAACAAACAACGAAGTCGACCCTGCAAAACTCTGTACGTATCACGGTGTTCAAGGCAAACAAAGCAACTTAGCAAACAAATCCAAGTGACTCGGTTCGTCTGCGGAATTTTAATGGGAATGAAACCCAGTACTTTTGTTTTTCACAATGGAGTGTACGTTTTGCTTTGAGTTGCTCGGCCTGTCGAATGAAACAAACAACAACCAGCAGAGCCCGAGCGTGAACCTGTGAACCAAACAAAGAGTGGCCACTGCAAGCCAAACCCAACTGTCCAACGCAACACAGCAGTTTCCGCCTTCGAGAAACCAACTTTCTCCCTGACAGTTGATGCTGTGGATTCGACTCGAGTCGACCACACCAATCCAGAGGCTTTCCAGCGAACCTGTTTCTTCGCGCATCCGACCTGTGTCTCAGATTGCACGTCTGCATTTGCACAAGCGACAGATTCTGGCACGTTCGGAAAACAATGCAACTATTTTTGTCTGCACATGTTTGAATGGTTCAGTTTCCAAAAAACAAGCAGATCGCGTTCGTATTTATCGTGAGCAGTTTGCTGATATATTGAAAATCAATATTGTTCCGTGCAAGAAGCGTTTCTTTGCATGCTGATCGGCGGTCCACACTGTCAGCGCCTCGCTGACAAAATCCTTCTCTTCCAACGTTTTCTGATGTGCTCATCAGACACAGGTACGTTGCTGAAATCGACAGCAACACGCAAACTTTGGTGTTTTCCTGAAAAAGGTTGCTCTGTAGTGCAAGCGAGTAAGTGATCACTCACATCCAGGTAAATTGAAAACGGCACGACAGGCTGGGACTGCGCAACTCGCCTCGCTGGCAAGGGAACCGTCGTCTTTTACCGAACCCGCATACTGTGTCCAGTTTTGCAGACATCAACCAGCGCGGGGATTTTTGCCAAAATTGGACCAAAGTTGCACCACACGGCTTAACTCTTGAAAGAGTGCGGAGTGTTTCATGTCAATGCGTGTCAGAATCGTGAGGTGGAAACCAACAAGACAAACGATACGTACTCTTTGGATCACAAAAAGTTCCTTCTCTGCAAACCCAGCGTCAGGTTTTCGGAAAGACCAAGCGCATTAGCTAATTGAATATTTGCACATGCACACACTTGGTGCCACAAACAGCCACTTGTGGCGCAAGTGTGAGTCATGCAAACAGTGCCACAAGTTTCCAATCAGCGGCGCAAACAGCCGGCGAGGTGCATGGGCGAGTAGATTCTGCGTCAGAATCTGCGAGTTTGTGACATTTTCATCAGTGAAAACTGATTCTGCAACACCAGTTCAGCTTCGATCTGGCATTCGCAAATGGCAACTGAAACTTTCCGTGAAACTGTGCAGACCAGCGGGTGGGTAAACAAAAAGACCAGAAGTTTAGCAGATGAGACAAATCTGAGCAACAAGTTACTCGTAGCTGATCAGATCGTGATCCAAAGTTGGATCTCAGAAGCTGCCATATCTGCGGGGTGATGTCAGATCAAATGAACTCAACCTCTTGCGGGAATGATTCACTGCGATTCCACGTACCCGTCGCGGTGGAGGAGGATGCCACTTCCCGCTGCCATCTGGTTAACAACCTGACAAGATCAAGTCTCAAAACTTCCATATCATGCGATCCGCGGATTTTTTCAGCACGCGCACGACACGAATGCGTCCAAAAAATCCGTCTTAAGAGTCAGTGGAATGTCGTCCACAGGCAGGCAAAACGAAACCTGTCCAACAAGCGGCGGGGAGTCAGCGACCTCTTTGGATCTGACATGACATTCGTGACCTCTGCCCTCCAGAAACAGATTGCTCAATCTTCAAGGAACTGCCACAAAGCACAACAATCCCAACTCTACGCGCTGCAGGGATGAAGAAACACAGTGCTTGGAGGTGCTGCCACCTCACCACACGAGCTGTGAGTCTACACAATACTCATCCTTGAGTGAGTACGTATCTATCTGTCTCAAGTGGAAGCACTTCACTCTGATTGTTCCCCAATGCTCTTCTCAAAAGTGCTTTCACGTGCGTACTCTCGCGTTCAGCTTCACCACCTTTCACCTCTCAAACTACTCGAAAACAAACACCACACGGCCGTCTGAAACTTGAGACCTGGTGGTCAACATACGGACGCACACACTTTGACAATTGAATCCGCACCTTCTGACAAAGAAGGGACGCAACACAAACGTCCTCTGACCGAACCGAGAACAGATGTGTCGATGGGATTGACGTGAGTACGCAAACTGCAGAAACGACCAAAACGTCACAATTTTGTCTTGGTGCGTAATACGAGGCTCCTCGTTGCGTGGATCATGCTCACCTGTGCATCTCACCTGTCGGCGGCACCGCAATCCCTTTGATCCTCGCATACATCAAAGCCTAACAGGCTTTCAGTACCCGCCGGGATGAGCAGTTTGTAACACTGCGACCAACATCCCAATCATCCACTCAATTCACAACATGACATCTGACATCGAGGAAATAACAGCGAAATCGATATCGCTGACAAGGAATAATTTTCGGGAACCTTGTTTTGTCAACTGGAGAATGTCCAAAACACAGCATGTTTGCGCCAAAACACGGCCTTGTGGAAAGAACTTTTCTTCCCTCAGTCCCATCATGAAATCGATCAAGAATCAATGTCGCTCGTATCAAACCAACCGAAAGACCCTTTGACATCAGGCGGAGAAACGCCGTGCAGATACTTTTTGTACCTTCAGTGTGCCGACTCGGATGAATCGCTTGTACAAATCAGTAAAACGCTTCTGAAAGATTCCCCTGACTAATGAGCTCTTTCCAAATGCTCAGTAATCCTTTTCCCAAACGTAACACTCACAAATCTGCGTCGAAAACGACGACGCTCGCCGCGTCAGGAATGCCTTGATGCAGCAGCCCAGCTCCGCTCAACGCACCACAAGCCTTGGAAACCCACAACCCCTCGGAAACGAGAGTTTCGAAGGACACAAAACCAACCGCGTGAGAGAAACAATCTGTCTCACAAAGAACTCGCACGTGATTTGTTCTGCTTGACCAGGTTTCAATCCGCGAACCTGAGGCAGGCACAACTTCTCCAGCTGCATCAAGACTTGCGTCGGTGGGAAGAAAACGTTCGCGCCTACAACACTGTAGAATTCAGGTGTTGAATCACTCCATTACGCCAACGGATCCACACCGGCCGTACAATTAACCTCAACAAATGAAGTGATGGACGAGGTGAGGCCACAGAATTGCGGAGAGAAGCCTGACGTTCTGTTTGAAAGAATCTGTTCACCTTTGCACCACCCACCTCCCATTACTGCGTGGCAACTTGCCACACGAAAAACTTCGTCGGACGCTTTGCTTCTGCGCCAATGCGCAACTGGACGGCAACTGGATCCTCATCAAGCTCTGTTCTTTTCCACAGAGCCCGACCTCTCACCTCCAGGAAGGAAGATTCGGCCAACAAACAACAGACCTTAATTACAGAGCAAAAAGCAACTGTCACTTCTCATTATAAACGTTGCTGTGGCCGATGTTTATTTCTTGCACGTTTCTTCAAGGTGATCAAACCACTGCTGGCTTTTTGGCTGAGAAAATATAGATCCACCGTGTCCATGCCGAACCGAAGAAGACACTGCGGTCATCTCAAAACGGTCAACGCGCTCTGCTGACACAAAAGAAGTCTTGATTGATCAAACAAAGTAAATTTGACGCGTGTGCAAATGCTAAATTTTTTCCTGTGAGATTTTCCTGTGCTTTAGCTGCCTGTTCCCAGAAAAAAAGACCCTGCAGACGAGAAGATCACAACACAACTGATGTCGATTCGTCAGACGTTTTCACTAATTTTCCAATCATCAAAACCACCAGGCGAACCGATTTAGCTGCAGTCATTTCACCCACGTTGCAAGCAGGCCAAATCCAACGATCCAGCTTGACGGCGAGAACGAACAACCCCTACTTGAAGGGTTCAAAGAACAATGAGTTAAACTTGAATTTGCATCAGGTTGGCTTCAAACTTTCGCTTTTGTTGTGCAACGGAGCATCGACTTGCGCTGGTAGAAAGCGTGCACACACGAGGTCTGTCTCGACTCAAGATCCAGGTATTATCAGCACGCGCATCATATTTAGGTGTGTTTGCTTTACACAACGGTGTAATGATGCGAAGGATCAAGAAAGACCAACCAGGCACGGCAGGACGGAGTTGCGATTTACAAAGCAACTCAAGCACGACAGAACTACGAGTCGGGTGTATGTCGAGCTCGCTTTTGATTTTAGAGCTCAAGATCAGTGACAGGTCGAACGTCTTTCCACTCCTTTTCCGCTCAAGATGTCCTGGAGTTACACAGATCAACACATTCAACCCGTCTTGTCTTTCCGGCCTGTGCACTTCAACTTGGCCTCACATCAAATATGGCACAAAAATCACTTTGTGTCACGCAGCTTCTCAACAAAATAACCTGCTTTGAAGAAAACTTGGATCTTTCCGCCCTTCCCTACAAACGTTGGTGACTCCACCACCGGGCCCCGACACCTGATCCTGCCCTGGTGTACACACGAGTAGCGCAGATAGAATCGGCACAAGTGTGTTATTAGCGCTGTATAAATTTGCGGCTCACATGTCATAAACACTCGCATCGCCCGTCATAACTTGCACACGCACACGCGAGGAAACCCGTAGCCTTTTCTGCATGCATGCATGCTCAGCATGCTTCTTCAGCTCTGCTGGTCTCGGGATGTCAAGCTATGAACATGCACAATGCAATCAGGTGCACAAATCAAGCACCCGAAAGAAAACAGAACAACCAAGACGATTTCACGCAGAACAACCTGCAAAGACCGAACACAAAATACGAGTACTCGTATCCATCCTGCCCGAAAGGACCTGGGACCTGTCGAGCAACAGGACCGTGAACGACTCCATTCACCTCCCTGGGCCACAATGGTCAAAGGAATCACAAAGGGACATGGATGCCTGGTGTACGATTTCTGGTGATGCCCCAACCAATCCCCGTCTTTATTGCGCGGCGATTAGTCCACTGAAAGGTACAAGACGCGCAGTCCGTGCATCGCTCTGACCAGACTCGAATGCACGACCGACTAAACGGTCGTCCCCCGTGGCTCAGCAATGTTGCGAGATTGGAATCACACTGGGCCGAAGAAATGAATGGGGGAGGGCAGCGGGGTTCAAGTTTCACAACAACGCAGTGAACGCGATGCATGTTGGAAAATGCGAGGTCAGATAAGATTGCCACGCATCTGTCAGAAAAAAGAAACGCCTCAAACTTTGTCATACACTCAGCACAAGGCACTGTTCCAACGCCATACTCGTGACGGAACCTTTCGTTGCAGTGGCCAGCATCTTTGAAACACAAGCTGCACCTCAATGTCAAACAGGAATCAAACGTTTGGTCTTCTCGCGCGTGGTGCAACCCACGCGCTGGAACGTCGACCAAAAATGTCTTGAGCTCAAAGGAACCCGGTGCTGTTTGCAGACCCCTGCGTGCACACAACGCGCACACCTTGCAGATAAAATCTCCACACGTTCCGACACGCTCATTACACACGGGGCGGCTTCATACTTGTCCAGAACATCACCTTCTGTGTCAGACATGAGCAGGTGTGCTTGGAAGGTTTGATTACTGCAAGATATCCCTCAACAAATTCAACAAAGGAAATACAATTAAAATCACTGACACCCAAAATCATTGAACACAAATCATTCAGGTCAACGCCCCCCCTCCCCTCATTCGCAATGCACCTGAGGGCTGTGCGTCACGTCAAGTTCCAAATTGGGGGGCGAACACGCGCCAACCGCAGAATCAAAATCCTGTGACTCAAAATGTATGGTAAATCCATGTTTGTTTGCAATGAAGGTGTGTTTCGCACATCTCGTCCACTGCAAAGCCTTGAAACATCCGATGCTGACTAAGACACAAGATCCCAACAAAGGATGCAGTCACATTCACCACATTGTTGCGGCGGCATAAACCCGTCAGAAAAAGCTGTCAACAGCCACAATTACACAAGTATCAGGGGAGTATTATGTGCTTCAGTGGAAAGAGATACAGCTTATCCGAATCCCATTGCGATCAACTGAACTCTCAACAACAGAAAACACAAGCTGAATGCTCAGTGTGGATGAACCTTTCAGGGCCCAGGAAAAACATTCAGCGCGAATTTTCACGCCAATGTTGCGCATTTTTGGGGCCGTCAATGAGATGACGAACCGATGACGAACAACACGGTGTGGTCACTGGCGACGGAGATTCGAGCAATTCCAACTCAGCATCAAAGCCACAAAGTTCTACAAGCCACACAGAGCTGTTTGCTTCAAGCACAATCCTCAACAGTTGCAAAGTGCACAAGCAAAGTGCACCATTCACGAGAAGCACGTTCCCATTTCCCTCCACAAAGTCGTGGCGACTTTCAGCCCCGCAGAACAACGAACAGCTGAAGCAACACTCGTATCTGAGACTCGCGTGGGATCAGTATCCGCCGCAACCGTGATAACACGGGCACAAACTGTGAGCCGTCACTCCTCATTGGCCGCAAAAAGTTGGACATGGTATGAACAATGATCTGAATATGATACAAAGTGTGAAGAGAAATTGCTCTGCTGAAAGAGTTCCCAGATTCCGCCGAAAGACTGCTCGGTCACAACCTTCACACACTTTGGCATTTGCAGCCGGATTATCGATGCAGAGAGGAACTTGCGTGTATCTTGCAACTTTTAATCCAGTCATCCAAAGGAATCGCCTGAGCAGAACTCGCAGAAAGACTGGACAACCTGAACTCTCACCCATCAAATGGAGAAATTGCCCAACAGAGAAGGCAAACCCAACGAATGACTCTGCGTTTGAGCAACATTTTGTGGAGAACAAAAGCACAAACAAATCTGAAGATCATCAAATCCCTATTAGGCGTCCGTCAGCCACCCACTTGCACGGCCAAGTAGACACTTGCGAAATCAAAGCACGGCACAGACAGAAGTCTCAGTCATAAAACACGAGGCAATAACACAGAGCAATTCCAATTGAAGTCATCGCAACACAGTGAAAATATTCTGAATATGGCAGTATTTTTGCATCTTGCTTTGCCCAACTGACTCGAACCAACTCCGTCGTCTCTCGTGTGTGTTTTCACTCGGATCATGGTCTCTGCATGTTCGGGCATAAAACTCCACAAGAGGCTCCGATCTTTCGCCCAACCCACACCACACCACGGTGCAAAACAATCATTATCTATGAGAACTGCAAAGTTCTGTTTATGGTAATATCACTCACAGATAACGCTTATCAGGGAATAAAATTGAACAAATTTGCACAACGGGGTTGTAAATCTTCTGCATTATGCATCAGGTTCTCGTCCGCAAACCAGCATTTATGTCGCAGAAGTCACGCACACGCGACATGCATGAACACCGCTCAATGGGACATCCGCATCAACAAGCCTCCCTCCCTCTGGTCTCTCAAGCAAAACGTCCTCCCCTCGAACCTGCTTGTATACAAACTTTCTGCCTCTTTCTCTTGGCTTTTCTCTCCTCCCGGCCCTCCACGAATAATGTGCATGTTCTGTGAATTTGAACATCCTTCTGACTTGCCTTTCTTGATGCCCAGTCGTAGCTAATGCACGGGTTTAGTGATGCACTTGGAGAACCTTCACACGTAAATCAGCGCGTGCTGCACTTGACATACTGACGCACTACAACTGCCAGATTTGCGCAATTTCAGACACAACGTGAGCAAAAAGAAACAAACGTCCAGACATTCAGTGACCCTTCTAGATTCTCAAGTGTCCGTGCACATCGAATTCCAGGCCCTCGGGACAGGTGCGATTGATCCTTGTTGAGTTCAATCTGTTTTCAACAGCTCGATGAGCAGCCCGATCAATAAATAATCATCATCCAATTCATCAAAATGCCATAAATCCCTTTTTCGTTGATGCGCGAAAACTACGAACAAACGGACGCAAAGGTGTCTTTTAGTGTGGCAAATAAAGCAGAACGGTGCAACCGGATTTGTTGTCTTTGTCCCGTTTTCGTGAATTTATCCGCATGAAGTCAATGAAACAACTACTCATACATTCCCAACTGTCCAGAAGCTGAAACACTCTCCAATCTTGCCTTGCGAAATCAACTCACCAGACCCCGTTCATCTTCAGGACAGAGAATAGAAACAATTGCTGTGCTGGCAAAAAAACAAAGGCGAACGAATCAATTTTCTGAACCTGGGCAAACATGAGGTATTGAACCTTTTGGCATGAGCAAATCTCCCACAGTGCACTGCAAACATTACTCTCCATGTCACAAAGTAAACATACTTAGACTGTCGATAAACAATGTAATACGAAGCCAGTGTCCAACTTTCCTTGGAGTTTCCTGTCCCGTCTTTCTGTCATCCTGTCTGCACCAAAAGGTTCCACAAAAGCGACCTGTGTTTTCTTTCCCATGAAACGAGCACTGCTCATTCAGGTGGACCAGAACACCTCATCCCGAACATCTCTGTCTTGCGAGTTACACACACACACACACACACACACACACACGCACACACACACACACACACACACACACACACAAAACCGGACATTCATTTGAAAATGCTGATTTGGTCATTGACCCGGACATCGAAGTGGCACCCTTCGAACACACCACACCACCCTAACTCAGTTAGGATCAACTACATGCGTAAAGCACTATCACACCTTTCTGTCCAAAATGTCACAACGAAAAGAAACGAATGACCGTAAGTTTGCAGAACAAAGTAGGATCTAACGGTACAAAATGGTGAACCAGATGCATGACCATCAAGATAACCGAAGAACTGGCAAATGCTGCACAAGCCAAATGCAGAGAACTTAAATGTGGGTTTCACTCTTGCCAAAAATCGTCTGGTATCGGGGAAAAAAGTATAAATTCCAATTTCTCTGCACGTGACTGGACCTACAGCTGTTGTCCGGAAATCTAAATGCAATGAACTGAAACTCGAGAGCATGGTTTCATGCCGGATGTTATGATTTCAAGAAATATGAATGAAGGTATGAAAAGCAGTTTCCAACTGAATGAACTGGAAAGGTTAATGACACTTGCTACAAACAGGAGAGTGATTGTGGATGACCTACCATCTGTCGAGGGGGATTCGGCTGGAAAAGCGAAATGTGACAAAATTGTACCAAAATTACTTTGCAAAACTCAGTGTGGGCGACAAATGTGTCAAAAGCCTATCGGACGCTGATATCTCCCGTTCTGTTGTGCAATGGCACGCGAACTTGAGTGCAATGCAAAAGGCGCTGCATCAATCAAGAAAAGAAACATCGTGCGACAATTGGGCCTCTTATCGTGCAACCGCTTGACCCACCCACGCCCAGATTTTGGATCTGTGTGTTGCAAGGTGTGCAGTTGAAATGAAGTGCTTTGGACACCAAATACCCGTACCAACTTGAAAGTGAATTCCGAAGCACACCCATGCACAACATCTGCTTACAACATTCAAAGTGAGCACCTCTTCAGTCCACAAAAGTCACATCTATGAAAAAAGGACACCGAGAACAGGGTGCCCACTGGAAACAAAACCCATTTTGAAGGAGTATGAGACGCCAATGTTTTGGGGGGGGGGGGGGGGGTTTCAGGTGGGGTCCTTAAAAACGGCAACGACCACCTTAAAAAATTTCATCGGTTATTATTCCCCGAAGCTTTTCATTGGTGCACATCATCTCCAAAACCATGAAAATACGGGAGGATCCAAAGATTTTAGGAGTGCTGCGAAAATTTCCCACGTCCATTTCATCACGTTTTTCTGCACTTCACGTGGGATTCTAACGAATACAGCGAATGCCAGTTGCGGTTCCAGTCCCCTCCTGAAGTGCCCAATGTCGTGTTGAGCTGAGTCATCATCGTGCAGAACTTGTGGGAAATCGTGAACGCGTCTGGGAAATGTTCGCAGTGTGTTCAGTGTTGAGGCAGAGGCAAGCGGGGCCAAAGACCCGAACATCACCCACGACAGATTGACCCTCCCACTCACAAAGGCCGAAAATCTGAGTCCCCCCCCCCCCAATCCCCCGCCAAACCAGCGGAACAGTGCCCGCTTGCCGCAGCGCCACACTGAGGTGCTTAGTGCAAGTACAGGAAGGTGCTCACTGTCTTTGGAGGAGTCTACTGTACCTCCTTCAGTCGGCGCCAACGTCGTGGTTGTCGTGGTCGTCGGCGGAACTGTAACGTAACCGAGAAACGCGCGTCAGTCACTCGCGGTGGCCTGTGCACTCTGGGCCCTTTTGCACACACGTTCATCAAATTAGCAACAAGGTGTGGAAAAGACTGACAAAATTCTCCCGTGTCCTGACAACAAAAAGGTGCCGGTTACTTCGGCTTTGGATGCAAAGGATGTTTGTATTCGTGTGTGCAAAAAGGCACTCGAACGATCGCGCTTCAGTTTCAAACTCACCCTTAACTCTGTTTTAATCAAGTTTCTACGACAGAAAATCTCGCCTTGGTGCATGAGAAATCGAACCATTTGTACAGATTCTGAAAGAAGCAATTAGCCCAGCATAAGAAGAACCCGCCACACCTTTCCATTCGTTTATACTGTTGTTCGAACACAAGTCGCGTTCGAAAGAAAACTGGTCATCTCTGCACAAAATGAGATCTTGGATAACTGTCTACATCATTAGTTGCTACAGCCCCAAGGAAGACCACAGAAGAGACCACGAAAAAATTTGCAAAATAGGATGCAAGATGAAGACAAATACAAATGCGGAAAACGCCTTGGTTTCACACAAAGCGCAACGAACTCTTGCAATGCAACATTTGTTGGAAATGCGTGAAAACACCGGCGATTTCCCCCGATCACAAGATAGGGAACAAAGAACTTTGTAGAAACCGAAAGATTTTGAATTTTTTCCAAGGGTGAACTGGCCAAGACTCTCCCCATTTCAGATAGAAACAAAAATCCAGTGGGATGCTTGTCTTGGTCACTGCAATGACCCCACTTTGGATTCTACAGACGGGGTTCCAGCCTCAAGAACCAACGGAGACACACCACCGCTCCGACCACACAGCTCAAGACGCCACTCACTTTCGTTGAAGCGGCTGAAGTACAAAGTCCATTTCCATGGCTCCGACACACATACGCACACGCACACACAGCCACAGGGACAGGGGTGAAGACTGCATTTGATCCGCAATCGTTCAAGAAAGATCGCGAGTCCAGAAAGGCAGACCAAATTAGAAAAGATACAAACACGCGGCGAACACATAGAGAACAAGGAAATACAAAAGAGCAAAGCAACTGAAAATGCTGAATAACTGTCCAGAAGCTTTTTTGAGCCATTGAATAGAACTCCGCAGCGCAGAACTAATTTGTGAGTTCGACGTTCTTTGTCCCTGCCAGTCTCACCAGAGAAAGACAAACTTCCTCTCAACGCTTGCGAGAAGAGTACACCAAAGAAACCAGCACAAAGCAATTAAATTGATAATATACAGTCAATCCGGAAGCATCGAAATATGAACGTGTGCAAAATAGCAGTGTACAAGATGTTTCAGGATCCTGACAAGTCAAAAGTTGAAGAAACATCCACAACTACGAAAATTAAATGTACGTAGGGTGTACTAAAATTAGCCGATCATCGCAGATTGCTGGACTGGTGTTTTCTCCTGTTGTGCAGAAATTTTTCCACCTTTGTCAATGCATAAACAGAGACCATGGCAGTGAGCTTGAGACAAGAAACTTCCACAATGTGAATTGCAAACAAAAGTCGGGATATCACGGACCGAGCAATCTGCGATGATCGGTCAATTTTGGTACACCCCTCGTAAGTGTTGCTGCAAAGCAGCGCCTATTCACCCAGGTGTGAGACGCACACTTTTGTGCCAAAGGTTGAACATCAAAGGACGGGACATCCACAAGCGCTTGTCTGTGGCTTTTCATTTTTCTTGCAATGGTTCGGGTACTTTTTTTTGCACGTGCGCGTCTTGTGCTTGGGTGAATATGGAACCTTTGTTGGATTTTGTTAGTATACACAGGAGACCATCAGGTCCAACAAAAACAACCTTCCTCATTTTGTGCATAGAGATTTGATTCAAAATTCTAAATGCTCTACACATCCAGTTCTCGAAAAAAAAGATGCTTGTTGGTATCAGATGAACTTCATGCCATGAGGGTTCAGATAAATCGCCAACGAGAAGCCCAATCTCTGTTCGACTCGAAGCTGCGTTGTCGTTTTGTCTGAATTCATGCTTCCCTTGCCGTACGCCACAAGTTTAGTTGAAAATACTTTTTTGAACGAGTTTCACATTCGCTACATAAACGCAGTCTGTCTCAAAGACGTTCGCAAGCACGTCGCATGCTTTTCCCATTCTCATGGACACCCTCACGTCCAAATAGTACTGGGTCAAAATGACCCTTTCCAGGGCTTAAACGGACAAGATAGACACACACATGTTCGTGCAAATGAACTTCAACGGGGAATGAACAGTAGGGTCTACTCATATCTGTCCCTACCAAACTGATGTGCCACACAAACCGGCACTCTGAATCGATTTCAAAAGCAGAGTAAATCTGAGACATCCTTTGCAAAGACAACATGCCTTTCTCGCAACCAGATGGCATTTCATTCCGGATGTGATCTTTGAAAGCGGGTTATTTGTCACCCTGCCCTTACCTGTGGTGGTTGGGGGAACTTTTGGTTGACAAGAGCAAAAAAAAGTTACATGGGAAGAGCTTCGGCTGTAGCTGTTCACATCCAGGTTTGGAATCTACAAAGCACCACTGACACCCCGCTTGTTCATTTGGCTCTAATCTGAGTCCTGAATGTTGGATTTCCATCGATACTGACAGAACCACGAATTTGAACAACACACCTTGAATCCGCGAGACCGACCAGAAAAAGTGTGGTACTCACTTGTCACGGTGAATGTGATCTCGACGCTCTTCACCGTGTTTTTGTTTTGCACTGTGTTGTTCACCCAGCAGGCGTAAGTCTGCGTTCCCTCCATCCCTGACGTGATTTCTAAAGTTCCGGTCCACGCGATCGTGCGGTTGTTGTCCAAGACGTCGACCCACCGGATCTGCAAAAAGTCACAGCACCATAAGAATGCCAAAGAAAACGTTGCAAGCAAAGGTCTGTTCTGAATGCACAACAACCACGACCCTCATCTCAGACGCAATGCCTTTTTGCTCGAGATTCAAACAAATGCACAGCACACGAGTTTCTTCCTCAGGGTCACAAGAAGCAGATGCAAACTCACGTCTGGACTTGGGTTCCCCGCCGACCCGCACACGATCTCGTCTCCCGGGTTGTACTCTTCTTGAGTGTTCGACAGCTTGGGCTCGTCCACAACGACTGCAACATAAAGAGTCAGGCTTCACTAAACTTTTGCTGCGCTTCACGTATTTCGTGCCTTTTTGGGGTTGAACCACATTTGTTTTTGTGTGTTGCCTTGCTTTGCACTGAACATGTGAAACATTCAACACTTACAGAAAACTCTAACTTGAGTCGACAGGGACTCCAGGCCCCAGTTGGGCACGACGACGCTGTAGAACATGTTGGAAGTGTTGGTGCTGATGACGCCGTCAGGGGCTTCTCTGAAGCGCGAGTCCACACGCCACCGAATTCCGTCGTGAGACCGTGTCATGTTCTCCTGCAACGTCACATAACGGAATGCTGAGTTCTTGGTTCGACAGCTTCAAGTTCAATTGGCGTGATACACTGGATCGAAACTCACCCTGTTGTTGTAGCGAACGGGGATGAATCCGTCGTTGGGGTTCCCGTCCGGCGTCTGACCAGGACCGAGAACGTTGTTCCCCTCGAACCAGTCTTGTATCGGTGGCCAAGCGTCCTTGCCAAAGGCGTCGATGCTGCACACGAGTTCTATGGCTTGTCCTTCCAGGACGTTGCCCAAATCTGTGCCGATCTGAGTGTTGCCCTCGTACACCGCCTCCGTGCACATGGTCCCTGCGTCTGTCGTTCCTGCAAAATTGTTGGGGAAATGATCAACCCTTTCTTTTGGGGTCCCTTGAGCGTTTTCCTCAGAAAAAGAAAATTGTTAGAAGCAGACACACGCCACACTTACTCATGACGAAAACTTCAGCAAATGCAGAGTAAGTGGGGATCGGCACTTCGCACTCGTACTGTCCAGCATCAGTTGGTCCTGCGTTGATGATCACCAGCGACCACGAGTTGATCCCGAAGTTTTGCACGAGCGCGTAGTCATTCTCAAATCCATCTGCCACACCCCCGGTGTCGCCCACTTCGTTTTGGGCAACTCTGTCACCGAAGGGGTTTTTCCAATAGAACACTACAGATCTGTCGATGGCACAGGTCAGCGTGATGTTTTGACCTTCAACTCCGAATGTGTTGGCTGGCATGATCTCAAACGGAATCTGTCCATGGCAGAGGGTCACTGAAAAGAGACAAAACAGGTCATAAAAATTGTCGTGCTTTGCTCGCATCGCATCTTTCGTCGCGGCCTATTTCGCGTTTTCAATCAATTCCAACAGAACACATGGTGTTGACCAGCCGTTTCCGACGAGAGGTTTCCTCTCACGGGAAGGGAGGAGGGGGGGAGGGACCTGTGTGATCAAGACCAATCTGACCAACAGTCAGTCGCTCATTCAGGTCATTCACTGGTGTGTCCCAATTTCCTATGCTTTCACATGGACGCAACAGCTTCCAAAATTGTTGTTGGTGAGTGACTTAAAATTTCCTCGCATTCCGCATGTTTGGCTGACGAGTCACTTTGGTCCCATGACAATTCCAGACTGTCCTGTTGAAAGTTTGAATGATCACAGTGATTCACTGAACTCACAACAAGTCTGGATCTACGATCAATTTAACATTGTAGATCTAGACTCTACTTGCCCAGTGTTGTCAACAATCAGGTCTTTCCAAGTTACAGAGTGAAAAACTGCTCAGGTGAACAGGTCCAGGAACTTGCATCGTTTGAATCCAGCAGGTGCCCTCACCACGAAAATGGGGTCACATCTTGCAACGTTCCCTAAGAGGTTGAGAGAAGGGCATAAACTTCAAAAAGCCTCACCTAAAGTAACCAGCAAACATAGCGTGAAATATCCACATCTGTAATCCATGATCAAGCGAAGAAACACAAGAAAAATGTCAAATTTATTCAACTGATCCACTCTGTGGCAACGGGAGAAGCCATGTATCCTCTTGTGCTTGTGAGTGAAGTGACTCACTTCCGTAAAATTACTACGCACAAAACAAAACTTTCTCACTTCTTTATCTTCAACCTTACTTTGTCAGAAAGCTCAAATTACAACAAAAAAGACATCGCTACGAATTTCTTTGCTTGATTGAAACTTTAAATCACACATGAAAACAGTAGACTCAGAAGCTGCTGTGAACTACTTTTTGGGAGAATTTCCCGCTCGAAACTAATGTCTCCATCTGCAGGAAACTCTGTCAACTAGATTTTTGAGCGAGAACTCCCGCCCTCGAAAACTCACGCACAGCCCCAGTTGGTGTGGCGGAAAGGAGCCAAATGTCAGGCAAAGTAGCTAATGGTTAGATCTCGCCCCACCAGTTGCTGTGGTGGAATTGCCACACTACAGCCGTATTTTCTTTTTCTTTCTTGTGATTTGAGGAGGTTGCGCTGTTGAAGGGAGCTCAATGAAAATTGAGCGACTGAAACAGAGCAACTGAAACAAATCGCCTACAGGCAGCACCCACCAAATGTTTCTTTTAAATTTGGATCTTTTGAATTTGTATGGGTCAAGAATAATACGAAAGTAAAGAATTTGTCAAGTTTGTATTTTCAAGTTTTTTGAGAGCAAAAAGTTCAAATTTTTGGCATTAACTAAATTTTAGGCTTTACTGTACAGAGTGGGAGAGATTTTGGAAAGTATAAATATTTGATGAAGGATGTATGTTGATGAAATATAGTGTATTGATTCGGTACTAGACCAGTGTCATTTGTTTCTTATTGATGGTCGCGTAGCGGCCATCTAGGTGCCACTCTCAGCTTAAATGTCCACACTTTGGAATGTATGGAATGTATGGAATTTTGCCAAAATCCCACCCCCCATCCTTACCCCCTACCTTCTCACCCCATCTATGATATTTCAAATTTAGACTCTACCTTTTCCAACTTCATCCTTGCTAGCAACCTTGGAAAACACATAAAATTGATGACTGAACTTTTGGAACTTCTCCAGTAGATTTCTAGCAATGGCAGCTAGACTGACACGCGACCATTGGGTCCAATTACCAGACTTCCTTGTTTTCAAAAATTTGTACAAAATTGTTAGATGGGGCCAAAGGTTTGGGTACAAATTTGGGATTTTAGGAAAGTGTTTGAAATAGATATTTGGCAATGACTTTGGCAAGCTTTATGTACAATAAGGTGACAAATTTCAATGTACAGATAATTTGGGTAAAGTTGGGTGTATTCTAAGTGATAAAAAAGTAAAAACTGATCATTTGTGCATCAATTTATTTGTATTTCAGTCACTGTGTTTTGTTCGATGTGTTTTGGTCACTGTATTTTGGTCGCTGTGTTTCGGTTGCTTCTCAAATCACCGGAAGCTCCATGCATCTATTTTTTCCTTTTTCCTGGTCACACAGACGTTTTGAATGGACCTAATTTTTGCTTGTCCAGTGTGTCACCCCAGAAAACAGCCGTGGAGTGAACGCTCAGCAAAAAGGGACCCATCGCAGGGTCGGGTTCGATTTGTACCTTCCCACCAAAATGGTTCGGGTGGCTGTTCTTGCTTTGCACTTCCTGCACAGCTTTCAGATTCTTGTGTGGTGAATAAAATGTTAGAGTTCTTCAAATTGTGAAGAACACAAAAAAAAAAAATCAATTTTACCTGTTTTTGAAAGTTGTATTGATAAATTTGTTTGTCTTCCAGGAGGAAAAGAATTGTTTATTTTCATCTGAGGAATATGACCAATAAAATAAACAGGAAACCTCTGATACAATTTGAATTTGAGTGTCCACTTACAGCAAAAGTCGAAACAAAAGATTAGAAGTGTGGCTAAATTCAAAAACTATTCAGAGACACAATATTTACTGTAAAATGATAATTGTGATTTTTTTTCAACAAGAACAGAATATCATCAGCAGCACAAGTAAATTTTGAAAAGTAGAAAGTTCTGAATGTGTTCTACACAATAAGTACAACATGCTGCTGCCTTCACAAAGTCTCATGTTGTTAAAAATTTGTACCTTACAAAAATGAGTGTGCGTGCGCGGGCAATGAATGGACGAGAAATTCTTCAATCGTCGTCAAGTCAACTTCTTGAAACAAGCCAAATGTTTTTTTGGTGCACCGCTGGTTGCCGAGGGACTTTGCGGAGACTTTGTTCCTGTCGCACCAACCAGAGGAACAAGTTGTGCAACCAGACCACTGGAACTGGACAGCACAACTGGACCAGCACAACAAAACCAGTACAGCCAGTCTGGGTTGTACCACTCTTTCGTTGTTCTAGTCCAGTTGCACTGGTTTGGTTGTGCCGTTCAAGTTGTGTTGGTCCTGTTCCGCTGGTCCAGTTCCGTGAGCCCAGTTGCACTAGTCTGAGTCTGCTTGTCCAGTCCTACTAATCCATGAGTCTGGTTCTGACTGCAGTCAGACCAAAGGGACCGGAGCCAGTTGTGCCACGAAGTGGATTGGTTCCACCCCCCAGAACCTACCCATCAGGCAAGTGGTTCCAACAATGCCACCGAAAATGGCAGTCAACCGCATCGTCCCTGAGAAGCAGAACATGTTTGAGAACCACTCATTTGCAGAACAGTGAAACCAGCCTTTTTGTGCTGCGTTTGGGTCTTCGTCCACTTTTGCTACAGAGCCAATTCGGTTGAAAAGCAGCTTCGACGTTCGTGCGACCATAAAGGCCTTGTGGTGTGACAGGAAACACGTCGATAGTCTTTGTCGTGCTTTGTGCGCGCAGTGAAACAACGTTCATCTCCTTGCGACTACAAGTTCGAAATGAAGACAAACAGTGCTTTCCAAGTTTTGCTTGGTCTGGGATGCGTCGGAGCCGCCATTGCGGCCAATGTGTTTTGGCCTTTTGCTCATGACTCTTATTTGGTGGCAATATTTGCCGGCATCACGGTGAGTGAATCTGCTTCTTTTGTTGAAAGTGAGGAAAACTGGAAATGTTTGTTCACCTTCTCCGTCTGTCAAGCACTGCCTGGAACCTGTTTTTGAGGCACCTCCAGCCACAACTTGTGAATTAGGGGCCACCCACTTCCGTTGACTTTCTTGCAAGCCCCAAGGGGTGAGGAGCTGGGGTGTCTGGAGCAGATGCAGGACAGAGGTCAGTGTGGGGATCGAGAACTCCCACCTCAGGGAGGTAAATTTGTTTTGCTTTTTTGTCAGGGGTATATAGGACCCTGGCCAAGCGACAGGGTAGATCTATTCTGGCTTTTGTTGTATTCATCAATAATGGAACATGTCACGTTGATTTCATTTCAGTACATCTTCTGTGGCTGGTTGAGTTATAAAGTGTCCGCAGACAAGAGCAGGCTCCCAGCAGAGGTGCGTCCCTGTACTGTATGGCGGCGAGCGAAAATGGACAGGGGTCAGGGGTGGAGGTCGGAGTCCGACCCTTTGGGGACGAACACCAAAGATTCTGTTGTTCATGTCAAAATGTCACTGAAATTGGTCATTGTCACCGTTTCCACTTTCGATGGTTCTTGTCTGCAGGTGAGTGTGGCCCAAAGCCTCATGTTGGTTTCCGTGACAGTGGATTTCTTCCTGCTGGCGCAGATCACCAACAACCTGACGGCCTTCTTCACCGACTTCCTCCAAATACGCGTTGACTGGTACGAGGGACATCCTCTCCTTCAAAGGGGACACGGAGTGAGTGAGTCTGGACCTGCTCTTACTTTCACACAAAAGCCATCAGTTCTCTCTTCTTTGGACCAGCGTCACCCTGTGGGTTCATTCACTGTCACGGTGATCCCCCTCTTTTCCTGTGTGAATCGCTCCTTGACGAGCATAAAGTGTGCACGGGACACTTCGCATTGACAACGCGGCAGGAAAAAGAACGAAAACCAGAAAACAAGCACATCCGTCTGTTTTTTCACAGTTGGTTGTGTGTGCGGTGGACGCGTCATTGACCGGCCTGTGCATCGTGCATCTGCTCACAGCGACGACCAGCGCGCGTGCGCTTGGCTCACTGATGTACGCTTACGCACGCGACGACGAATTGGTGAGTGTTCGGGCAAGGTCGATTTCAGTGGAAAACTCCAGTTTATGTGAATTTGTTCTCACACCTTGCACTGAGAAGTGCGTTCCTGGCACGACGTTGTCGGTCCACTCCCTGCGTCCTTGTGACCCAATCCTGTACCCTGTGAATGCAGATCGCAGCATACGGGCGGCACGGCTCTGCGATCGCGCGCCTGCCTCGCGTCTGGACAGACCCGGCCACCAGGGCGCGTTTCGACTCCACTGATGTGAACGCCATCTTCGCCTCACAATACTACCCACGACGTGAGTGCTTTTTCGCACGCAAAGTTCCGAAAAGCTTTCGCCTGCTTCTCAACTGGAAAAGTATTATTTCCAAAGAGACCCTGATCGTTAGATTCGCGATTCACGATACCATCGTCTTTTGCAGCGCACCCGCTGTACCCGCAGGTGCAGCGTCACCCGAGTGAAGGCCTCCCGCGGATCTCCTACTCTCCACCTCCCAAGGAATAGACGGAGCGCAAGCGACGCGGGAGTAAATCAGGACCCGGAGACTCCAGGGACCTGGGGAATCTTTCCTCGAATTGTTGGGAAACAACACACTGTTGCTTGTTTGCTTTTTTCGTGGAGAGAGAAATTCGGAAATAAAGGCTTCTGACGATGAACTCAATCCTTTTCACACTGACCCACGATTTGGTCGTGGTGGCCGCAGAACTGTGTTTGACTGCGAGATTCATTTGTCCTTTTTGAAACGTTTGTGTTTGACACCGAAAGCGTGCGAGTCTGTTCTCGGGGAACGAGAGCGGGCACCTCGATCAGGGTTGTTTGGATAAAAACACACATTCTTCTTTGGGGATCTTGTCCCCAGATTTGTGTTGCTGGACTCTCGTCACAGTTGCTCTTGGAAGCAGTTGCAGATCTGTTCAGTTGTTGGATTCAAAACAAACAGCTGAGGAAGGACGGAGCGGATTTGACCAAATCTGCAAGTAATGCTGCATGTAATCAGCTTGCGGGGTGGGACACCTGGGCCGACAGTGTCGATCGAGCTGGACAGAATCCAGGCGTGGTTTTTGGCGTGCACGAATCACTGCACGCAAAGGAGTAGACTCCAGCTTTACTGCAATCTCACACAAAAGGTTGACACAAAATCAGTTGGACACGAGCACAATTTACGGAAACACAGTCTGCGTCACGAGAACAAGACAAAAGACGATTTGTGAGCACTCCACACAGCAGATGTGCTGCCGGAGTCGGGCTTCTCTCGTGGGGGTCGGGGGACACAGCTGGTCGGAGGGGTGAAGATGCTGGGGTCCTCGATTCCCCGGGTTACGTTGGTGTACTGTGTCGTCTCGAAGCGAAACGTCCCTTTCGCTGCAAGAGGAAGAGCAAAAGATTGGTTGGTGGTGAGCTGGGGGAAATCGAGTACAGCAAGAGTCGAGCAAACCGACTGCATGCAAGAAATTGAGCGTGGGCACAGGCGAGAACCAAGGCGAGAGGACTGCAAAAAACAAGCTTCAATCGTACTTGGAATGTTGAGTCTGGTAGCCAAGTTGGTCATCGGGACACAACCAGACTTCAGCACTGTGATGAAGTTCTTCCTCTTCACGTCTCCGTACATGGCGCATGTAATGTTTTCCGCCAAAGTGAACTCGGACAGTTTTGGCCAGATGTCTGAAAAGAAAATAGGCATCGCCAGTCCTTTCCATCTTTGGAGGCTGGCGTTCGGAAATTTTTTCACTGACGTGTGTCCAATACAACACACAGCCGTGTGCATGCACGACACATTCACCTGAAATGCATCTGGGTGTGATGCGCGCTTTTTTGTACTCGTCTATGTAGCAAGTCCCATTCTCGAAGATATTGTAAAATTTCTTTGGGTTCTGCGAGAAAATACGATCAATCAGACGATGCAAAACATTTCCACACAATCGGTTTCTGACCTTGTCAAAATGTAAACGCAAGAGACAATTTCAGAATGTCACCGCACCGGTTTGTAGTCACTGATGACTTTTCTGAGTCCAGGTTCTGGCGGATGCTTCAAGTCGACATAATTTGTGTAGGTGCGAAGATTTGTAAAGTCGTATGACAGCCTGCCAGGTAAAAACAGGATTTTTGTGGCAGGTTCATATTGTATTTTTTGGCCTCCTGCAAACGTGCGACCCGCCTACAAGAAGAATTCGTTTTGCACATTTCACCTGGTAAGTCCATTGTAAGCCGTGGGTGAAGTGTCTGGTGTGACGAATCCAAAGTAAATCAGGATGTTACTCTCCCACTGTGGCGGAAAACAGCATGGTTCTTCAGAAGCGACCTGGCTCTGCACCAGTTTTAGACAGAGAATGAAGCCCAAAATTTTCCCTTGCATTGTCTGTCGATACCAAAACCGTACGTGTCAAATGTGAGTGTACACAAGCATACACCTCAGCGTACGAATTACTCGGCTTGTTTCTTGTTTGAGTGTTCTGTTTTCAGGTCCAAATTTGGAGTTGTGATGTTTCTGCAGCCTTTCAGAGGGTACTTGATTCAGGGTTGGTGAACGATGAACTGAAGTAGGCATTTCGTGTGAGTGTGTTTGTTGGGTTGGTTTGAAAACAGACGCAAGTGCCAGAGTGCATGTGTTTTGTCCTTGTAATATTACAACGCTTATCATCAGAATCAAGAAGATAGGATTTAATTATTGCGATTGTGTTCTTGTCCTTTTTTGGGACGAGGCGAAATTTCACTGTGAATAAAAGTAGTTTTTCAAGAAGTCAGTCATCTGTCCAATAAATACCCGCTTTGTGCAATAGACTTTCCCGGTCTCAAAGCGTGAAAATTTTCTTCCGAAGCAAAAAGTGAGCGTTTTCCATCCAGGATGACTTTGAAAAAACAAACAATTATGACGTTGCCGATAAAATTATTTCTTGTCGAACACACGCTTTCACAGTGTGAGAGAAAATCGCGAAAGATCGACAAGAAACCGCGATTCAAGCTTTCTGGGACCTGGGAAGGTGAGTACCTCACCACATTGGACGGCCAGAAATTTTGCTCCTGTGGTGAGAATACTTGACGAAGTTGAAGGCGCAAGATTGAAGCGTCTTCTTTTCTGCGTTGCTCACAGAAAACCTGGAATCTGATCTGGAACTGACGAATCTGACCAAGCATTTTGTGTCATACGTATGGACTCGTCTTGAAAAAGAAAATACATTTGAAGTTGCCTCCATTTCGCTCGCATGACATTTTGACTTGGCACAGCGGGTTCCTGTGACGCTGAGTATGCTGTTGCGCGCGTGCCTCACCTTGGCCCTTGCCCAGTGGGTGAGTGGTCAGACGGGAGACGTGTACGTGGACATCTCGTCGGGCACGGTGAAGGGGCAGAGCTTCGACTTGCCGGACATCATCCCCGGCCAGAAGGTCATCAACAGGTTCCACGGCATCCCGTTCGCCGCGCCCCCGGTTGGGGAGCTGAGGTTCAGGGTGAGTGGGAGTTTTCCTCGCTTTTCTACCATACTTCATGTTTTTCTTTGGAGTTGAAGGATATCAAAGTTTCTTCTCGCTTTCAGTGGATCTGACCAATGTGGTTGTCTTATTTTCTCAGTCAAACGTACCTGCGCGTTCGGCGTGTCATAAATTGTTGAAAAGGGCACAAAGGGATAAGACAAAACAACCCAACAAATAAATTCGAACAGCACAAATTATGCTTCCGCAACACAAAAACACACACACGCGACAAAATGTTTGGCTCTCTTTCCTTGGTGTTGCACTTCTTGTCAGATAATCAACCTTTCGGCAGGTACTCGTACTCGTATTTTGTACGAAAAATTGTGCTGAATTTGATTGTGTGATTTGAGTTCAAGCACACGCATCTTGTTATGTGATGTTACTGACTGGATCGACTGAAATGAGATTCCTTTCGAGAATAGAAAACACAAAATAGTTTTTGTCTGCGAACAATTTCACCTGTTGGCTCCTTGAAATTTGCTAGGGTGTCAGTCGTAGTGTGTCCTCTGTGTGTGTGTGTGTGTGTGTGTGTGTGTGTGTGTGTGTGTGCGTGTGTACGTGTACAAGACTTGAGCACAACACAACACGTTTGTTCTGGCAAGTTGATTGTTCAGGGGAGCCATTTGACCTCCGCAATACTGTTCTGTCGCTGTTTCGCAGCCTCCGGAGCCGCCGGCCCCGTGGGACGACGTGTTCATCGCCGACAGGCTGTCCGACGCCTGTCCCCAGGGCTTCGGCGTCCTCGCGATCACCCACCCGCTGTGGACCCGCTTCAGTGAGGACTGCCTGTATCTCAACGTCTTTGCGCCAAACGTAAGATGCCATGCCGAGACTTTACTTCCTTCATTTTCGAATGCGTGTTGCAATGAAGAATACCACAAAATCAACCAAAATCGCAACGACTGAATGAAATGGTCAACGCTTGAGAATTGTGGCAAAGCGAAGCTCAGATCCAAGTGTATTTTCTTTGTCCTGCAGGATACATCAGGCTTCCCGTACCCTGTGATGGTGTACCTGCACGGAGGCGGGTACACAGGAAGCGCCAACATCCAGTACCCAGGTCACTTCCAGGCTGGACACGATGTGGTCGTCGTCGTACCCAACTACAGGCTCGGAGCTTTGGGTGCGAAACAATTTGATTGAAGCTTGTGTCTGCTTTTCCTCAGTGTGTTTACTTTTTGGTTCGTGCTTCTGGACCAAAAAGAACGTCTGAGACAAGTTCTTGGTCTTTCGCTGACTCTTTGGAAAAACCAAGCAGAAAGATCAATTGACATTTGAAAAAACTGAAAGCTGATATCCTTATCAAGAATTTTGGTGTCACGAAAACTGAAGATCATTGTGATTGGTCTTCGGTTAGCAACGCTCAAGTCTGATTTCACTCAAGTCAAGGTCTTCGCGTTCTGCTGCACGGAATTCATTCCCTTCAGTGGCTCCTACTTTTCTTGTGGCGGACAAAACTTCTTGAATTGAATGTGCTCAGGTCATTCTTTCAGCTGCTCAAAACTGACTCAAAAGTTTGTTTCAAAAGCAAATTGTGATGAACAAGTTTTTTGGAGAAGGGAAAGTCAGCTTTCTTGTCCCTTCAATCTGCAAACGGGGTTCTTTTCCTTGTTCGTGCAGGCTTCATGTCGACGGGAAACGACGTGGCTCCGGGAAACTGGGGCTTCATGGACCAGGTGGCTGCGCTGCAGTGGGTGCAGGAGAACGTCGCGGCGTTCGGCGGGGACCCCAACCGAGTGACGCTGTTCGGTCAGAGCGCAGGCGCGGCCAGCATCGGACTCCACATGATGTCGCCGTACTCACAAGGTCATTGTCGCTCCACAGGCCACAACCCAGAACAGAGCTCAAGGAAATAGATATTTTATCCGTACACCTGCTTCAGCATTTCTGCTGGATGTTTGATTTTGCAGGTGTTGTGCGCTTCAGAAGAACAAAGACCTGTGTTTGTTTTTCTTTCTGGTGCAGGTCTCTTCCACCAGGCTGTGTTTGAGAGCGGAAACGAGTTGGCGGTTTGGGCGATCAACGGAGAGGAACAGGCCCCTGAGAACTACACCAAACAGGTCGCAGAGCGGGTGAGTTACGCTGCCGGCGAAGCAAAAATTGCCATTGCAAATTTGTTGGAAGTGGAGTCTCTCAGACGCTGAATTCCACTGAGACAAAGCGTCAATCTCGTCTGGCCACCAAAGACTGGCTTCAAGAATCCAAACCAAAACTTGGCCTTTCTCGTAGATTTGTCTGGGAAGATTCTCCACCACAAGTGAAACAATCACACAAAAACCCGCGCACGTCATGTTCCCTTTCAGTTGGGGTGTCCAACGACCGACTCTCTCACCATGATCGAGTGTTTGAGAACGATTGATGCAGAAGAACTGAGGAGCACAGGCTTCACTTGTACCGTAAGTGTGAATAGACAGACAGACAGACAGACAGACAGACAGACAGACAGAGGAGTGGTTGGGAAAAGTTGGCATCGCGTGCTCAAGGGTGTTCTCTTTTCTTTTGTTCAATTCACTGTTTTAATTTCTTCAAACATTATCAGTCGACATCACACGACATTGTTGACTCCCTCCTGGCATGCAGGCAAGTGACCTGACAGAACCGATCTGTTTCTTTTCAGCCCGGGTTCTACTGTCAGGGGTTTGCTCCTGTGATTGACGGCGACTACATCCCGTACTCACCGTTCACTGCGCGGGAGCAGGGTCTCATGGCGGACATACCCATCATGGCGGGAATCTGCAGGGAGGACGGGTCACCATACACGCTCATCTGTGAGACCCATTGATGGTCGCGGTAGCGGCCATCTAGGTCCCGCTGTTGGCTTAAAAACCCTTAGCTTTCATGTGTGCATCTATCCACACTTTGGAATGTAACCTCCCACCCCCCCACCCCCCCCCACCTCCCCACCCCCCACCCCCCACCCACCCACCACTGGACCCCACCCACCCACC
>JAAUXT010073167.1_pt1 | contig 28951 bp, 26 predicted proteins | sample 7278171 | NCBI WGS metagenome assembly JAAUXT01 (sample SAMN14350112, study PRJNA611818) | marine sediment metagenome | isolation source: surface marine sediment (1.8m) | place: French Polynesia: Moorea | collected 2018-08
CTTTTGGGGCAAAAAAGTGCATCTTATACACGAGACGGTACGGTATGCGTGTGTTTGTGTGTGTGTGTGTGTGTGTGTGTGTGTGTGTGTGTGTGCATCCGTCTGAATTCACAAGCAGTGACACCTGTTCAATTTCCCGGGAAATCTTACTTTTGCCCTTTTCCAGCCTCAAAATTTACTCTCAAAGAACTCTCAACCAAAGCAAGTTTTATGTTGCCACAAATGCAAAAGAAAAACATTGGGGTAGATCAAGGGGGGTATCACACCCTGAAAAAAACTCAGCAAACAGAAAAGCCACTTTTCCTCCTCTATTATCACGCCATCAGTATTCATTTTCCATTCATGTTGACAAGAAATTTGGACTGTGGGCTCGACCAGGCTGACGGATTTCCTATTTGATACTGCGTCACCAACAAATGCAACCCGCGCACTTGGCGACACAGCTCAGACATTGCCCTGCATGGTGTCACCGATTGATGTGTTCCACGCAAAATCTGGAAACCAAGTTTTCCTTTGTAGCTGAAGAGACAGTGACACGACAGCCGAGTTGCTTCTTTTGACAAAAAGAAGACGCTTGGTGCCTCATAGATTTTGCGTGGAGCCCATCGACTGTTTGCACCAACAAAATATTGCCTGCAGTGTATTTTGGCCTTCTGTTTGAAGACACTTGAATTTTGATGCGACCCTCAAAACGTCCAGCAAAACGCGCGCATGGACACTCCTTCAGTACTAAGGAATCAGGTCGCAGTTATGCGGGAAAGGCCTTCCACTTTCGAGACATTTTCTTGATAAGTGGTTGTTTTCTTACTTTATCGAAACGTTCAGCAACAAAGCGCGAAGCGCAAGGAAACAGATTTGTTTCCTTCACAAGACAAACGTGGATTCCTTTCGTTGTGTAAGGCCTTTCGTTCTGTATTTCGATGCCCTGACCCAACAAACTGACACTTGGGTCGAGAGTGATGGTTTCCGGAATGAATAATTGAATACTCCGCAAGCTCAATGTTCGAACAGTATTGATTCTGCCCAGACAATAGATACGACCGCACTCGGTGACTGACACAGCAACAAACGAACATCCTGAGAACATCCCCAGTGACACAGCCACGAGAGATGTTCTCGAAGTTGTAATCCGTGAACAACCATTGTTTATTCCACAACAAATGATGGTGGTCGACTGGTTGACCACAGACCTGTTCTGTGGGAAAAAAAACAGCAGCACTTTGGGGAAACGACCACCATCTGTTGTTTTCAACGGCAAAGTTTCTGAGAACTTGAATGATGATGGGATCATTGAAAAAAGTGGCGCGTTCATTTGTGCACGCAGACTTGGCATCTCAGCAAGGACATGCCGGAAGTCGATTCTTTGTAACTTGCGACACCAGCAGAACACCTGCAAGCCTGCATGGACTTTGACGCGGACAAATGCAATACGTTTGCGGGAAATAAATGCGTGTATTTATTTGGAAATGTTGTTTTTCTTTTGCCCAGAACAGTCAGCAGTGTTTGGACACAGTTTCAAGTTAGTGAAAGCCTTTTCACGTTGAGGATTTCACGTGACATTCTACCGTCCACTGAAAGAACTTGAAACCTCCAACAACGATGACACTCATATTGAGATCAAGATGCTCAAATGGGGCCAAATAGGCAGACACAAGCTGCAGGGTTGTCCCCTGCAAAATCGCTTCAGAATCGCGTGAAGCTGCACAAGTGCATTTCCTCTCTTGGTTAAAATATTCACAACCCAAACCTCTTGAGTGTGCAAAGACGTGAGATTCTTTCTAACTGTGACAAATCCATCGTCACCAACCAAGAACAAACCACAAGACGATTTCCCGAAACGTCACATCACAGCAAAGCCAAAAAGGAATGAACGAATTCTGAAACCCTCCAAACTTCTCATCACGTTTCCGACTGAGCACTATTGGTCTTCCAAAGCAGATATGATTGTGACTTGCATCACTGTCCAGTCAGAATGCTTCATTCAAGCAGCCGATGAGAAGTTTCAGCACCAAGTAGTGGGAATGTTACCGTCTCGTTGCTAAGATTTGCTTTCTTCAGTCAATCCATAGCGTTTCAGTGTCGACACGGTTTGCGCATGGGCACTGCAAATGGAAAATAAGCCAGTCATTCTACATTCCCTGTAACCGCCCAAGAGGGGGGGGGGAATGCTTCACGTAAGTCCAAACACTTTGTATGCTATGTGTTGTTACTCACCTTCCTGGTCTGATGACGGTGAAGAAGCCAGTCTTCGATAAGTCCACCACCGTCGATCCAAGTCTCGACTGCGCAGTGGAACCGAGCACCCCACCATCGTACACACACGCCAGGTGTTGCCACAATCCCTCAAACTCCTGCAAGTTGAACACTCGGTTCTGACGCCACTCTAGTGACAACTCCAGCAGGAAAACTACCAAGCGTTGAGACTGACAATGAACTTGGTTCTGCTCCTGGAGTGCCACCGAAAGTGGAAAATCAGTCACCAATCTGATAACTCTCCGTACCTGAACACTGAGAGTGCTGCCTGCAGCACTGGGATTGGCACTGGTCAACGCAAGTGGCTCTCCACACGCTCTGCTCAGATCTCGTACAAATCCGTGGTTGGGAACTCTGATGCCCACCAGGGTTGTGCCTGGATTTAGTTCATTGTTCAACTGCAGAGTTCTTTCGAAAACGACTGTCACTGGTCCAGGTAAAAGTTCACCGAGCAACGCACTGCTCACAGTTACGTTCCCCCATCTGCAAAGCACGAAGAACCAATGATTTCTCTTTGTGAATGTACCTGAACGATCAGACCAAAAGTTCTGATGCAAATTTCGCAACAACAGAATCTTCAGCTGGTGCTAAGTGACTTCGCGTTTGAGAGAACTGAATTACGAGGGGTTTCTCAATGCTGGCGTTCCGGCAAAGCATGTTGTATCACCTTTAGAAATTAGAGCACCTATTGTGAGCTAATTTGTCGACACGGACGATCGTCCCGATATTTGCATGTGAAGGGACGTCAGCATTGAGAACCCCCTCGTATTCTCGACAAAACATTGCAGCATGTGAAATCAGCTTTGTCCGATTGAAATCTGTCGCCACTTCCGCCAACATCAAACACAAAACTCGAGTATCCACTGATCTGCATTCAAGCGTCACCCTCAAAAGAGCTCTGCCCTTCACAAAGGCGTTCAACCACATCCACAGTGGACAGTATGAATGCGCCCACCCTCCCTCGAGAAACACCGATTGCACTCTGCAAGGACACAGCGGAAGCACACAAGTGAGACAAAACCAAAGCAGCAACATCAGGTCATCATGTACTCACTTCTGAACGTCTTGAACATCGCCGACGCTTATCGAGACGGGTTTGGTTCCTGCCCGTCCCTTGATGTCGTAGATTTTGCTGACGGCCTCTGTGCTCTGAGCGAGACCAGCGATCCCGTAGATGGTGTCTGTCGGCACTGCGATCACCTGGTGATCCTTCAGCTGTTTGCAGGCAGTCTCCAATGCCTGATGATAGTCTGAAGAAAAGCAACAATTTGTAAATTTTGGACAACTTGGTTTCTTTGGAAGTCACGATTGGACAATGCAAGGGACTGAAGCACCTATTATCGCCCAACATTGATTTGTGTTGCAATCACCAGCCAACTTTTGTGCTGTATGTGCGATCATCTTGAAAATCGTCTGACCCCGTGAAATGACCGAACATACGATCATAACCCTGGTACAGATGCCAGACAACACTTCACTTCCAATATCCGGTTGTCCTTACCGTCTGAGGACACATCCACCAACTTCACGAGTTTCTCCATTGTTTTTTCTGAGACACTTTGATCTTTCAGCCTCACTGTGTGTGAAAAAAGCTTTTGTATCCGTTGGTACATTTAAACTGTGAATTATTCAGCTTGGTGCCGAGAAAACATGATGAAACACACAAAACACGTTTTTCATCGTTGTCTGAGAGTGCTGACTTCAGCCAGTCAAACAGTGAAAACTGTAGAGGGCAGCATCGTGCCTTCCCCCACATTGCAGAACCAGAAAATCAAATCAAATTCCGTTTCAGGAAAGATACGAGAAGGACGCCGCGTTCTGATGATATAAATAACTTTATTATGTTACAAGGACTGAATAACCCCCAATAACATGCACCAAACAACTTCAGCATGCACTGCAGAACAGCAGATCAGCTGCCAGACCAGCTGCCGAGTGACCTTTTCGGCGAGCTTTTCCTCAAGAAAACTCAACACAGTCCGTCGAGAGTCAATGTCGAGATTTTTGTGAAAGTGTTGGTGTGACGAAAGCTCTGCCACTGTCCGAACGGGTGACGCCTCCACAGCGAACATGCTGAAATTGCAATGACACCGTAAAACTCCCACTGCATCTCAAATGCAACATCACTGTGCTAAGCTGGACATGACCTTCTCTCAAAACTTTGCATGGATGGTTTTAACCTTTCAGACGGCATGAGTTTCAAAAGAAATGCAAAAGTTTTTGAGCAGCGCAGATAATCCCACAAAACGGAACATTTCACACAACTGGCAAAGCAGTCACTTCAGTGCGTGGACATTCGCACTGAAACCACGCAACCTGAGTTTGCAAATGGCAAAGCATTTTCATCAAACACAACCGCCAGCGCACAAACTCCTTGCAGTTTTTCGTGACATTTCGCAGGTTGTCCATCCCCAAGGATACAAAGATATTTCCCACCATGCGAGCGAACCATGCGCCAAAGCATCACACACACCCAACACATCACTGAGCTTCGCGCGCTTTGCCCAATTAAGCCTGACCAGTACTACTCTTTCTACTTGTGTGGTTCTTATTCACACGATGTTTTTACACGTCTATGTACACTCACTTCAGTATTTACACAAGCAGCATTCCAGACACAAATTGTAGAACGGCCGTCGAAGCAGTGATACAAGTCCTGACCACAGGTTAACACCCAACACCATTCTATACCCGATGAAACTTCCCAAAACGATAGCATGTGCAGTCAAGCAAACAATAAACACCCCAAACGAAGAATAACGTTTGATTTGCTCAAACAACAAGAAAATCAGAAGAATAACAACTCAACAATACTTCAAACACAGCAAGAAGTCTACAGCTCCTTGTATCACGTAGATTTCGGGGAAACTGTTGTCGCCAGATCGTGGTCACCAGTTTGGAATGTACTCGACAGGATTTTTCCCCTCTGAGTCTTTTCTTTGTGGAAATGTATTTGTTTTGATCTCAAATCCAGTTGTGAGATACAAGAGAAAACTTCTTCCCCGAAATAGAATGTCCTCACTTGAACCGAGGCGTTCCATCGCACCGAGTCAGGCTGAGAAAGGGAGCGACACAACGATCATGTCTGGAGAAAGAAATAACGGATCATATGAAGCCATTGCTGACTGAATGCCAGCAGGAGACAGACTAGTGTGACACGAAACGAAGGGAGATCGGACGCAGCGGTGTCTGGCGGCGCCAGAATCAGGACTCAGCGGCGGGGCGCGCGCCTCCAGGGCCCCGCGCCAGGTTGAGTTGCAGATCGGCGGCGCTGATGGTCAGCTCGGGCTGCCGCTCCTTGAGCGGAGCGCCCTGCGGCCGCGGGAACCACGACGCCTCGGCGCTCATGGGCGGGCTCGCTGCTTCTCCAGGCACGTCCGCAGCCGTGACAACATCCGTGGGTGCGCCAGGGCTCTCCGGGTCAGTGCTGTTGGGTGCAGGGTCGGTTGTATCACTGCTGCTTCTTTGTTCCACGAGGGCGTTCGCTACACCCTGGTCTTCACTACTGCAACACAAAACAAAGAGTAAATCAACCAAGTTTTCAGCATTTTCCCTCTGTCCAAGACAGAATCGTGCAACAAGTTAGCTGGTTTAGGAACTTCACTGCAAGAATGCGTTCATTCATTGAGTATTCGTGGCAACAGTGGTGACTAACTCTGCATGCAGTGCTCGAGAAAGAATACCAAAAGACTCGGCAAAAGCACGGCACATCGTGCGTGGGAGCGCAGCACAGATCCTGTTGACAACCGAAACAGACTTTCAACTCAACAAGTTCTTAGCGCTAGACCAATTCGACAAACGGGATCAACTGCTAAACTGTTCATGAAAATCAGAAATGACCCATTCAAAAATCATAACTTTGGAAGTCAGTGAATTCCACAAACACGAATGCTTTTGCTGCATGGCAAAAGTGCAAAGTTTCCTGGAAAGATGTGACAAGATGATTTGATCAATTCTGAAAGACGTCCTGGAACCCGTGGAAGTGAAGATTCCAAAGATTTGAGTCACAAATGGTCACCAATCTCGCGAGTGTTGAAACCTCCAAACAGGAATGGAACAAACGGCATGATGAGAAAACTTGATCGTGCCAAGTAAACAAAATGCACCTCGAACAATCTGACCATACCTTGTCTGTCAAACCGCTAAATGAACATGCATGGAGATGAAAAAGGACAAAAGAGGGCTCGTTAAATGAAACTGACAGAATACTGACTGGTGACGTGAAGTCTTCTACGGCGGAAGCTGACCATGCCGGAGGGGCAAAGACACAAAGGGATCATTGTCATGAGAGGGAGGCACGACACGTCAAGGAGAGGGCGAAAGGAAAAGGCACCTGTCACCCGGACAGTTTGGTTTCAGCCATTTGACGAAACGTCTCCACAACGTTTTTGCTGAATGAGATAAAGACGACAAACGTTAAAGCAGCTCAGCAAGAGAGCACCACACGGAAGTTCACGTTGTTCCTGTCACCAGAGCTCAGAAACAGCATGCTGGTTTCGTGAACACCACTTGACAACACAAAGACCTCGACGTGTCTTCTGACCGTCACACAACAACGAGAGGCAAAGAGAAGCAAAAAGCATTGCTGGGAAAATAACCCGCTACTGCTGCATAAACGTCCTTGAAGCATGCAAAATTGATTGTCAAATGAAGGGAAACGCCAGTCATCTCATCAACTGTGTTTCGATATTCAGATGCACCAAACGATGATCCCTGTATGTTTGAGATTGTCTGCCTTCACTTGACCGCGGGTGAACAGCATGCAGTGGAAACAACGACGTGAGTACGTGGAGAAGTACCTGACGCGTGTCAAGCTAAAGACGTTCTGTGCGCGTTACAAGTCAGCAAAATCAGAGATAGAAACATGTATTTCAAGTATCTGTACGTGTGAATACGCAAGTACAACAAGAAACTGCAGCTGTATGAGATATATTCTTTGGGAATATACCCATACTGCACTGAAGCACTTCCCGAGTTGATCAGTGAGAATTATTTGTTTTTCACAAAAAGACCAACTTGAGGAAAGCGATGACAACGTAACACCAGTGAGTAGTTTTGACAATAGTTTTGGCGCTCGCTGACTTGTGAGTCGATTCATCTCTTGTGGTAATTTCTCTGTGCAAAGACCGCAGCAAGTTCCATCATTCTAACTTTCGTGAGCTGAGTGAAAAACATCAACTACACCCATGTTCAAACTGAAAAATGCCCGTACGAAAAAACACCGTCGGTTTTTAAATGGTTTGAAATGAAAGAACACGAAAAGACAAACTTTCTGCTGAGACTAGAGTCTACGGTGGAAGCGCAGCTGTACCAAAATGACAATTGTACGGACAACCACGAACGTTAAAAGAAGAACAGCCAACACAAAACAAGGAACTTTTACCAGGCAAAACCAACGATCGAGTCCAACAATTGCCCAGACAATTCGGTTCGAAGGGTCTGAACTGTGAAGAACTCATGGGTGGATTTCTATTCTTTGCACGCATCAAAACATCCTTTTCTGTCTGGAAGCAACAAAGCAGATGGAAGGGGCTCAAACAAAAGTTGCTGTTCGTGCACACTTCCCACGCACAACAAGGCTGCAACTACCATCACATGCTCAGAGCCGACCTCACTTCGGTACTCACTTGTTGGGCGCGGGCTTCCTGGCTTTGGACGAACCGGCTGTGTTATTCGGCAGGCTATTGGCTCTGCTGGAGCTAGAAGGCGGGGAATGCTGTCTTCTCGTTGGTCCATTCAGGTGATTGACAGCCGGCGGCTCAGCAGTATTGGACACGGTGCCGTTGGGCGGGGCGGCGTTGGGTGTGGACGAAGTCTCATCATCACTCAGCACATCTTCATCGTAGATCCTGTACCTGCAATACGCAATGATCGTGAGTGTTCCTGTTTCCCATCTGACTGGACAACGGATGTGAGGTTGCGGAACATTCCTTCAACCACTCTGGTATTCCGCAGAAGTCCCTCCCTCTGCGCAGTTCCGACCAACATTCCTCTGCACATCAAGTAAAACTCTGGTCCTTTCTGTACAGGATATGATGTGACTTTGCCAACCCATATCCAAAGGAACAAGAAAGCCACCAAGTTTAGTTTCCCCAGTGGAATGTCGTCCTCTCCGCTTCACTTCTGTCCACTCATGCCGCTCAGAATGTACATGACACGTGAAGCCCCAGTCGCGCGTACGAGGCTGAAAATTTAAGTCCCCGATCGACGGCGAGATTTTTTGATCGGGTCAATGTATCGACATGGGGTCTTCGGTATCTTGCAGCCAGGTTACTCACCTTGCCTTTCATGCAGTCTGACACAACATTGCACTTGTCTGACCCCTCTCTTGACCTCATTCAAAGTTGTCAAATTTGTGAGGTCGGCGATTTCAATGTGGTAGGGCATGTTTCCTGATGCACTCTTCGTTGATGGTTTGTCGATTCTTACTGATGATGTTTTGTTGTCTTGTTGGTATCTTTCTTTTTTTTGCTAATGGGCAGTTGTCTGCCAAGGTTGAGCAGCGTGTCACGCTGAAATTTCTTGTGAAAAGTGGCAAGTCTCCGATTGAATGCTGGCGAAGTTTGAAGGATGTGTGGGGGGGGAGGAAGTTTTGGGCAAAACCCAAGTGCGCTTTTGGCACAAACGTTTTCGTGAAGGAGAAATGAACACAGCTGACAAGCCCAGGTGTGGAAGACCAAGATCCCAGAGGACTGCCGAGAACATCGACAAGGTGCAGCAGCTCATCCAAGATGACCCAAGGATGCCACTGAAAGAACTTGCTGTTTTGTGTGACATGTCAACCCATGCTGTGAGGTGCATCTTAAAAAAGGATTTGAAGATGAAAAGGCATTGTGCAAAGTTCATTCCGAAAGTCCTGACTGAACCCCAGAAGTGGACAAGGATGACAGTGTGTGATGACAACATCAAACTCCTGTGCAATGACCCTGATCCCAACTCTTTTGTGAAGAGAATCATCACAGGTGATGAAACATGGATTTCCACTTATGAGCCCGACACCAAAAGGAACTCAACTGCCTGGACCAGAAGCAGGGAAGAGTGCCCAAGAAAGGCTTTGCGCAATGCTTTTGACAAGAAGACGATGATGACTGTGTTTTTTGACTGCAAAGGAGTCATCATGTGTGAGTTTTTACCACCAAGACAAACTGTCACCTTGGAATGGTACGTTGCCACCTTGTCAAATTTGAAAGTGCATCAGGAAAAAAAGACCTGAACTGTGGCGTGGTCGCAATTTCTTGTTGCATCACGACAACGCATCACCCCACACTTCTGATTTCACACTGAGAAAATTGACTGAATGGGGCATCACGACCTTAGACCACCCGCCCTACTCGCCCGACCTCGCCCCGTGTGATTTTGCATTGTTTCCAAAGGTCAAGTCCACTGTCAGGGGGCGCAGATTCGCAACTGTCAAAGCTCTGCAAGAAGAGACCAAAAGACAGCTGATGTCAATCCCGCAAGAGTTCTTTGATGATGCCATTCACGACATGGTATTGAGATGGCAGAAGTGTTCTCATGTAAACGGAGAGTATTTTGAAGGAGAACACATTGTTGTTGACCCATTGTTCTCCAAAGAACCACAAAGTTCTGCAGAGTCATCCTCAGATGATGACCAATGAATGTGATGTCGAGTTCCGCCGGTCATGCTCAAACACCTTTTTTTGCATGCATTTTTACTACTGTTATTGTTCTTTGACATTTCCATTCTCATGTTGCATTCATGCCTTTACATGTTGAGTTCATGCTCACAAGAAATCAAGTTGAAAAAATAAACCATTCCAAAGTTGCGCAGAAGAATCGGGGACTTAAATTTTCAGCCTCGTATGAAGCCCTCGTGAGCACGCAACAAGTCCTGCGCCATTTCGTATGACAGCCACCTCATAAGCTTTATTGCGTTGGACCTGCAGGGTCAAGCTGCATGGGATTTGTCACACCAAAACCAGCTCTGTTCCGAATTTTTATTTGCTGTTTCATACATTATTAATATTTCGGGGAAGCGTCATGTGGCACCTTGAACTGTTTTCGCGGGTGCAGTTTTTGGCCATGCCTGATCTACCAAAGCTGGCAAACAGATATGCTTCGTCTTGTTTTGTTGCACGAACAATTCTTGATGGACTCCCTTTTCCTTCAGTGAGCTTATTTTTCAAACTCTGAAGCAGCGATTCACCAACTGGTAAATTGGTCTCTTGATGAGTGAATGCCATCTGTTTTGTGCGAGGTTCGACTCCAGCAACAACGGTTCATGTTCAGACTCGACGCCGGCACCCCTGCACTCAACGCTACTGACCTGAAGCCGTTTTCGTCTTCGTATTCGTGGTTCTCGTCGTCGCTGTCCTCGTCAGGAGCCACAAACACAACCTCCAGGAAGATCTCGCCGTGCTGCAACAAAATTGACCGTTTCACTGGAATGAAAACTGAACACAACGCAAAGCACTTCCAACCTTCACGAGCACCTTCGGACACAATGCACGCAAACACGCGCACACGCGTGGAGGACGAAGAAATGGCGGTTCTTCAACATGACTTCTCTCGAGTTTGCAGAATGACTAAGCTGCATTACGAGCGGTGATAAATTTGGGGCATAAAGCATGAATATGCAGCTCGGTTCATGTCGGGAATCATGCCCCAGATAAGGAAACAGAAGTGATCGTCCATGAACAGAACCTGTGAGACCCATTCCAGTCCGACACAGGCGTGCAAGAAGCCTGCAGGGCGTCCACGACTTTCACAATGACCACACTGCCTTTCTTCATTACCCTTTATTGTAGCTCAATGTGCTTACAGCTGAGGACCAAATTGAACGGCCATTGCATGACGGACCCAGCACCCGCTGTACCCTTTGTGCTCCACACACTGCTTTTCACCGATGCTTTTCGTAGAGGAACACAATGACCAACAAAGATTAGAGTGCAGCTGACAACGGCCATAAATCGTTGCATGGCTCCACAGAACTTGGCAGAACGAAACGTGGAGGTTGTTGGCCCACACCGGAAATGCAGGGGAAACGGAAGCGTCAACCTCGAGGGCACAAAGGGCCTTCGGTCCGCGCTGGTCAAACACTCCCTGCCTGCGGTGTGTGGATTCACTCCAAACCAATTACCACGACAAAGTTGCAGTGCTGCGGAAACACGTTCGTGCATCATCAGTATTCAGGAATAGGTTCACGTCGAAGGAGCCTGAGAAGAAGCCGCTGACAGCGAGTCGTCTCGGCGGACCAATGCAATTGTAACGCTCATTATCAGCGCACCGGTCCGCACTCTTCAGCTAATTGATCCACTTCTCCGCTGTCCGCCGCAGACACACATGTTGCCCAACAGAACCACGCAAAGTACATCACCGCCAAAGAAATTGTCGGCACAGTGCAAAATTAGTTTTCACTTCGAGAGCAGGTGTCTGCACCGGTCCCAGGACACACGAGTACGTTAGTCAGAACGTGGAGACGTAATTGAAACTGAGAGGATTCTTGAGTGGGCGCAGTTTCTTGCTGAAAGGTCTTGGCATGCGCGCAAGGCTTCGATGTGTCACCAAGAACTGCATCTGTCACATGCTGACCTGAATCAGAGTGGGTGATCAATCGACGAAGATTTAATTGGAAGAGATGAAGATGTGTGGACAATGTCCGTGCAATTGATAGCTCCAGCCGCTTCTGGATGGTCTTTATGTTCGTCCTAATGTCCCATCACCAGAGTGAGGGGACTGCGGAGCAGCTGGAAGGAGTCTGCAGCCCCAGAGCTCTGGCTGTAAATCCACAGGACGCAGACCGCTTCAACAACTTCAAATAGCTTCAATGCAAATGAAGCTCTCAACCTTCGAGTGGATTCTGTCTAATAGCATGTTATTCCGCAGGCCAGAGCATACCAGACTTTTATGGATGCTCTGGGTCTCATTCTCAACTTGCATCATCCATCCGCCTCCGCCTTATTGCACGCATACCATTTGTCAGTCCATCTGCGTCGGCAGGAAACGTCGGTCCGTGCGATCTCTCGACAGGACTCGTTCAGAATTGACCTGAGAACAGCCAGCGCTCGCGTCATCCAAACGAGAGAAACGTTTTTTGTTCACTATGTGGTACCTCGCCCGAATCAGCGAAGCGCAGCCATACAAGTTTCCAATTTGTTCCTGAATCTCCATCTGAATCAGTGTCTCCTGCCTCGCTCGGAGGAAAGTTGCGTGAAAAGTGAATCAGCCATTTAATGACCTTGCTTATCCTCAGCAGACGACTGACTCGCTTTGAAAAGAATACCAGGAATTCAATGACAAATATGTGCAGGAAATCAGTGCTTCCTCCACCCCCATCCCAATCCGCCGAGACTTAACTCCTCAGGGATCAACACTCCGTATTCCGCTCATCCCCCAACACAAGGATAATCTCGTTATGTGTGTCGCCGTGTTTGTTCACCGGCTCAATGAAACGCAGTCGTATCCCCATGTTGCGGCGGCGCTGCTTGATATGCAGCGCCGCGCCGCCTCGTCCCCCGACGCCGAGTCTCCGCGCTCTGCATCGAGCTGCACCCACAATTTCGCCCACAATGGACGCTCGCGTAGTCTTCAAATATCTTAAGAAAATAAGTGCGATGCGCACAAAAGGAATTTCTGTCTAAAATTTGTGACATCAAGAGGCTAAATGTTTGCTGCCGATCACCAAATCTGCGTTGTTCCGATGCACAGTCGTAAGAAACCGACGCAGACTTGGCGCTCACCGACAGAACGACCGACGCAGAACCATTACATTCTTGGAGGAAAACAAATCTTCCCTGAAAATCCCAGGACTTGACACTGAGATTCGCTGGTTGATCTACACACAGCATCCATTGCAACCACATCCTCCTTCAGATCACAGAACCTGTCTGCGCGGCAGGTGGTGAGACCATGCACATGGTAAATTTCTCAGCACAATCAATTTGTCCGCAAAGGACGCTCCGGGAATCTTTCTCGGTTCAGCACCTCCTCCGGTGTTCGGTACACGATTCCCATGCAGCTGTGACCTTGGTACAGCTGCTCGCCACAACATGCGATTCAACACTCGCACTGTTCCTCACTGAAGCTCAACAAACAGGTTGAGGGTGGTCTACCACACAGTTCAAAAAGCAATTGTACGCTCGTATTCGTCGTGGTGCTTTGCTTTCTCTCCGCAGGTGGTTCTGTCCACACGAAATGAAATATTGGTGTGAAGTCCTGACGATTTTGGGGGAAGATTTGTTTTTGTTCCCCCCCCCCCAATTAACTGTCTGCACACGCACTTGTCAACTTTAATCAACTGTAGTGATTGCACTGTGAACGACGGAATGACGCGGCCATAAAAACAACCCGAACTTTGTTTTCAACAAAGAGGGTGTAATCCTCAGAAAATGCACAGGAACAAACGTCTGGTCACTTCCAGGCTACGGTCGGAAGAACCATGCAGAACCTGAACTGTAGGTGTCATATTTGTCCCTCCTCACGCTCATCCACTTCAGCGCTTCTTCTGCACTGTGAACAGCCAATAAACCACCATAAAGCCTTCGAGGACGGAATTGCCTCGCACCTTCGCAACTCGGCTCGGGACTTGACGACGTTCTGCTCTTAACAGCTCCCAACTGAGCAAGGAATAAGATCACGAATTCTCAGCAATTCTCACAAAAGTCATGCAACGTCACAGCCAACCAGCAAGCACAAGCACTTGTCTTGCCCGAGGGCTTGCGTGAATGAAATCGTACGAGTTCAACAACGACTTTTCTGTGAAATGACTGACAAATTGCCTTGACAGGAAACAAAGACTAATGTGTGCTTTTCTACGACAAATGGCATGACATGCTCACAACCATTTGTGCACAGATGTGTGTGTGTGTGTGTGTGCGTGTGTTTGTGTGTGTGTGCAAAAGTGTGTGCAACTCTTCATGAGCTCAGCGCCATTGAGGAAGAGAAGGTTTTTTTTTATGTCAGACCTGACCTGTCCCGGCCAACGCAACTCTATAGCTTCAGTCAGCTCGTCACTTCACACGTTGCGTGCAGGGAATTCCGGTCTCGCAGCTTCTCACCTTCCCTTCTGACCAATTCGTAGCCGCCCGTGTTTGTTGGCGTAAATTTCACTGACATCTTCTTCCTCGTATCAGACGCCAAGATCAGTGCAATCCGCTCTCGGTTGCAGCACTAAGCCTCCGATTAGCTTCTCCTGATGCCCGTTGCAGCGGTGCTCAGCGGACACTGTCAACTTCTTCCCCACCATGATCAAGAGCGAGATAAGTGGGCAATCCTGCAATGGGCCCAAGCGATTAATTCATTCACATGACGGAGCGCTTTGTGAATGAAGCTCAATCTCTCCGCAAATATGAATATCAAAGAAGGTGTGACGGCACTGGAGCAGGCCAACGTGCCGGCTTCATCGGGTAGTCGGCTGCTCCGCTCCCGACTCCGTCTTCATGAAGAGAACAAATTCCCTGCAGAGATCGTGCGTCAGTCAATGAAATCAGCTCAGTTCCTTCAAAGCCAGACGACAAAACGCGCTGCGCTGATCAAAACGTTCAGATACAAAAATGTTACGTACTGCTTCTGTGCCTGCGGAAAAAAAACTGAATCTTGATATTTTTTTTGTGCGTAGGGTAAGCTGCGATTTGGTATATTTTCTGCCCAGAAAAATTCCTTAGTGCTTTCTTTCTCCAACAACAAACCACAGATCAGACTGACAGCAAGGACGTCTCATGTTTGGCAAATGCACCACCAAATTTCATGCAACAGCCTCCACAACCACAGCTTTAATTTCCTGCTTTTCTACCAAATTATGCACACAAACACTTTCATGTCTCCTCGTCAGCTTCCTTGTGGAAGCAAATTATCCTTTGCATAAAAACAATTGCTTCCATTCATCTCCCTAATGATCCTATTACATTCAACTTTTTCCCCATTACGCACTTAACTCGTCAGAGCAGCGAGCGCGCAGTGGTTTAGTTCCTTCTCCGTGTCCCACATCAGAATGTCATCTTTAATATTTCATGATTAATCGCTGATTTTTGTGGGGCCGTGTTGCCTCATACATCAAGTGACAATGCCCATCAGAAAACAATGATGCAATCTTTTAATAACAGCAGTGGCATTCACTGGAGCCTGCTTTTAACATGTGCGTTGTACTCGTAAGCAACGATGCTATCCTTCAACTACCGTTTGAGCAGGGGTGCTTGTGCCATGTCTGAGAGTCAGCTTTGTCTCCCATTTGTACTCGTGCATCGGGGTGACAACCAGCACTTTCGAATTTCACTGAAAACCCGCTGATTCCACCTCGCGTCAATTGACTATCTTCTCTTTGCACAGACAGACAGACAGACAGACAGACAGACAGACAGACAGACAGACAGACACACACACACACACACACACAGACACACACACACACACACACACACACCAGAAGCACAGACACCAGACACCTCTCAACCAGAAGACAGGCTCTTCTTGCACAGTTCCGTGACCATACGTGAGCAACTCAAATGTAAATTGGTTCGTGCCTTGCAAAAAATCGCGTTCTTACAGAATCCACGTGTCATACCACATGTTTCAGAAAGAATTGCACGCAATCCTGTGCAGATACAGACGCTTTGCTTTTGTGTACCGCCCTGCGAACACAACAGTCTTGCAGCCACATCGTCTCAAGTAACATGACAAGGCAGAGCAGTTCCTCGGGAACAAATCCGAGCAATTTCTCTTTCACAAAGCGGACTTCAGGAGCAGGATTTCTCCCGCACATCAAACACAATCATTCCCGAAGTCTTGCACAAATAAGAATCTACAGGTGAAAAGCAAAACACCTTACCTGTTGCGATAATATTTGCACGGCTTCAGAATGTTTGGCGTTTCTCAAGTCGATTCCGTTCACAGATAAAATAGCATCACCGATGAAGAGGCCTTTGCAGCGGTCGGCCGGCTGACCCTCGTGGATCTCTGATATAAGAATTGGTACCCCATGTTCCTTCCCTCCCTGCAAATAGACAAGAAAGAGGCGACTGAAGTTTAGGCAGCAGTGTCTCGTTCTCACGCAATCACGGTCGGTAGGTCTGCCGCAGTTTGCACTGTTCTCGCATGTTCATGGCCCAGAGAAAGTGATTCGTTTCATCCAGTTGGTGCAAAAAGACAGGAATTGACCAACATGTGGCCACTGACATTGGTTCACCTCACATTCTTCATCCAGAACAATCCAACGACACAAAACGAGGTGTTCGCATGGAAAAGGGAATACAGAACAACCAATGAGTGGAAAAGGAAAAGGAGGAGTGGTTGATAAAGGACGCAAAGAAAAGTGTGTGCGCATTTGTTTCTGAATGTTTGATGCTGCAGGTTCTGTTCGGAACTGCACATGCAAGGAAAATTCACCTGACACGGGAAGGGAGGGTACCTACAATCAATAGCCTGCTAGGACGTTGGCAAGCCTCGAAAGTCAAGTTGTCGGCAATGGTTGAAAGTCGCAGGCGAATTTGAGCAATTTTGATCTGACGAACAAGAGCTTGTTCTGTGTGATACTCGTACCGTAACTTGAACGTTAACTTGGAAAACAAAGGTCGTGATGATGAAAGGCCACAGAGGTTCTCCGGCCACCGAGAAGCAGCAAACTAATTTCTGTTTGTCCAACCGACGCGCCAGTTTGTTCCTTTCGGTTGTTCCAGAGGAAGATCATCAAGTGGTTGACAAACATCCCTTGCTCAGACTGACTCACTGCCTGTCTTCGAGTTAGATGCCCTTGCAGGTTCCTGCGGATATTCGCAATCAGGCTCTGCCGAAAATGGTTCGAGGGTGCAAATCATAAGTTACAGTCTTCGAGTTGATACACCCACTTTGCAAGAATTCTGAAAATAAGGCCCGACATAATACAAATCTGCAGACGCTGCTCCCCACTGCAAAAGTCGTATCTGCATTCTGGCCCACACGCACACAAGTCCTCCATCCGGCCTCGAGACAGCATCCGAGTCCTCGGGGCCCAATCAACTCCAGCATGCTAACAATGGCAGCAGCTTCGTAATTAATGCTGCGAATCCGAGGAACAATCAGCCTCGCTTCGTAACTTTCTCAGCTCCGGAGTGCAAGTCTTGGTCTGTTCTTTCCCTCGGTTCGAGGTGTGAACCAACACAAATAAATCCCTGACAATGCGTGACTTTTCCTTTTTGCGAAACAATCAGATCGTCTTTCTTCCACTCCGATTTCCTTTGGTTGTTTTCGCCATGACTTTTGATGACAGGATTCGCCCTCCCTTTTCATCCCGTTTGGGTAAGAGCTCGCAGCCTGCAAGGTCCCAATACCTCAGGAAAACATACTGGTACCATGAGAACTCCATTTAAAAAAAATTTCTTCTTGAAAAACCATAAGTAAGCTGGTGTTTCTCATCGACCTTGTTCATTTCACAAGTCGGTCCATCGGAAACCTCAATCGCTACAAGGATGCAACCTGATCCTGTAGCCTGGTCTCCAGACAAAAATTAGAAATTATCGCAGAAATGATTACACTCACTGTCTTTTGTGCTTGCAATGGCATTTGCTTGTTCTTACAGCAAACAACTGCAATTGAGCAAATACTGAGAAACTTCGGTTTACTTGCCAAGCTGTAGAAAATTTTCAGACACTGAAACACGCGTCCTGTCAGTGATATGTGTACACAGGCTGCTATTGATTTCGCGAGAAGCTTCATCTCGTCAAATTGTCAATTTTGAGCCGCGCTGCTTTTGAAAAATTGCAGAAAAGCAACTCGAACCTCCCGATTTGTGTCCGTCGAGGAAACAAACAAACGAAAGCCCAACATGTGAAGAAATTTGAGCAATTCGTTCACCCGCGAGTATGAAGTCTCTCTCCAATGAAAACTCCATTTCACCATTTCTTGATGGGAAAAATCTCAAGTGAGCATTTGAGGGGAAACACTTCAGCACCAAGAAGCGAGAAGCCACTTCAAGTTCCGTAGAAAGCAATGGCTCCTCCACCCGACTGCAAGTATTCTTTGTCCTGGGAAAAGTTATGAACGCCATAATTTGAGTAACGTGCAGAGCCCCAGCGGAGTCATTCACAACTCAAACCTGGCTGCTCGCAGACGAGTTAACTCCAACAAAAATGGGCCTCAAGCCATAAAATGTCAAATTAGACGTGGAGGCAATCATCCTTTCCTCTACGCAGCGGTTACGACTTGTGCAACTGACGGTTACGATTTCCTTCATTACGGTCGAGTTACACATTGCATGTCAAGACTGCAAGTCGGATGCCCTTGTAAGCCATTCTGGAAACGTAATCCGGGGTTCAGCCTCCACTCCGCAACAAGATGCAGCCAACAATCAACGTAAGAAGCTTTTGTGCAAACACTCGAGTATTCTCCGCGATTCGCAAAAAAGAAGCAAGACCAATTTGTCAAAAGTTGACAATTTCCCAAAATGAAAAGCTTGTAGTTTCGTCAGACGCTTGGGTTGAATCTCGTTGTGAACGAACGAAATGACATTGGCCTCGCATTTTGTATTTGAATATGGATGAAGCAAAGAAAAACCTGATTTGAAAGCTTCCCGTCAAGTAAAAACCACTCAATCTTTCCTGCACTCTAATCTTCTGTCATGACGACTCACTTCGCACCCAGAAAGAGCATCGCAATTTCTCATCATGACGAGGACAATGCTCCCAGTGAAAGACGGACATTTCCTCAACAGAAAACAAGACGGCTGACGACCTGCGTTGTTCGCACAACACACCACTGGAAGCGCAAACGGCAAACTGCAGCAAAATAGAATTTTTCGCACGACTGTCCGCTTTCCTTGGAAGAACAGCCAATGTAACTTGTTCCTGAAATGTTCCTGAAGTAGGTTGGTTTGTCGCACCTCTGACTTGTAACAAACACGGCACGCGACAGTTTCTTGCCTTTCCAACCAGCAAAAGAAAGCAGAAAAAAATCCTTGCTGACCCACGAAACATTGCATCGTGTCGAATTATTCCTTCTCTTCAAGTCTTTTGTTCATAAGTTGAAGGCGGCGAGCAGATACTGACCGTGATGGACATGCCGAGGCCCTCGTCCGGCTCCTTGAGTAACCTGAGTTTGCGCACATCGCCCACGCCTTGCCGCCGCTTCAACGAGTGGAAATCCTGCAAAACAACACACAGAATGGGCCTCCATCGACAAAGTTCTGACGAGTTCAATTGGCAGTTGTCTCGCAGCAGGATTGCAGGATTGCTGCTGGCGACACTCACGTGGCCGGGAGGGATGGTGTGGCGTTTTTTCTTGTTGGTTCTGCCTCTGCAGGCGCGGATCACAGTCTTGTGTCGATGTAAGTGGATCTCAGCTTCCAGCTGGTTCCACAGTTTGTCGTGTTCAGCACCTTTCATGTCGCGGCCCAGCAGCTGGATCTGCTGGATTCTGCAACATACGGAGAAAACGTTTTTGATCTGGTGTTGTTTCGGGGGTGGCTCAGAGACAAACAAAAGTCGTTCACAAACGTGTCTGTTGTTCCGGAAGGCTCAATTTGTCCGACAAGCCATTGAAAGTTACAGCGTAAACTGTTTCCATGTTCCAAGACACTTTGAAGCAGCAACAACAGTTGGAATGCGGACCTCAATTCACTTCAAAGAAAGCTGCTGGCAACAGTGAACTCTCAGAAGACAATGGGTCTAATGCACCACAGTCCCCTCACACCACACATCCAGTTCAATTCTGTGTTCTCCAGAAACAATAACTGCAGCACGTTTCTGCCTTTTCGCGTCGCTCTCACGACACCGTTGCTCACACCTGTCCACACTGCGCTCATTTCTCTGGCCATGGAATCAGAAATCGAGAATGCGAGGAACGGCGCAGGTTCCGCCCTCTCCGCACGACGCCACGACGTAATCTAGCGTTAAATTACGCATTGTGTGTTGGTTGCAGTGCGTCCGCCAACAATAAGCCAACGCCGACGCCTCTTCATTACCCTTTGTTACGATTCTGATGAATATTTTACTGAGAACCGCACAGAAAATAAGTGCTTGTCAGCCACTGATAAATCACCTCCTCAAACGATACTTTTTGAGACAATAACACTTCATGTACAAAACGGTGGTGATAGAGAAATGTAACGCAATGATGGAAACGCATGGATGAACAGGACCAAGGGTCAACGGAACAATTCAAAGTTCTGGCAGAACCCAGACAGAAAAACAAATTGCACCAACAAGTTTCAGTCTCCGCGTCTCAGCGGACGGCGCTTGTCGAGATCGTTCACGCCAGCCCGATACGACGTCGGGAGTAACTACGAGCTGCATGTCTTGGAACAAGCAACTGGAAACCCGTGACGGGACATCCCAAAAGCAGGTCGCATGAAGAGGTTCGTACACCTGGGAGAACTTTCGGTTTGATACATAAAATTTTAAATTGTGAGAAGAACAATCGCCAGAGGAGAATCCCTCCACGCGTTACGTCTCGGAAACGCACCTGCCGGCGAGTTCCTTGTCGAGGTACTTGGCGGCAAGGCGCGCACCGTACACCTCGCCCTGCAGCGCCAGGATGTACTGCTTCAGCTCGCTGTTCTCCTTGCGCAGCTCCTTGATCTCAGCCTCGATACGAGACTCGCCCAGGTTGTCCGTCTTCCGCTTCTCAATCTCACCTTCCTGAAACAAACAGCACAATTTCTGTTTTGAACGTACGAACACAAGAAAAACTAAAAGGCGAAGAAAGAGCACAGTGGCTCAGTATCACATTTGGCGCCCCATGCGTCTGCATGAGGGAGAGTTTGACGCAGGTGGTTTCTTCATGATCGCTGTGCCCAACAAAGCTGATGTTGCAAAGCTCCACTTCAACTTTTTCCTTCTGGATTCATGTGTACTCAGATACAACAACGCCAATTGCATGTGCTCCTTGTCACAGTCACAACCAAACTGCACTCTGTAATGGCAAATTTTGCAGATGCTTCAAGCAACGCGCGAGAAGTCTCCCACAAGCTTCTGGGCTGTGCACCACAGAATCCAGTGACCATTTTGGGTCAACAAAACAACAGACACGTACGGCCAACAGACCAAGGTGACGCAAGCTTTGCCACCAATGATCCACTTTGCTGTGTTTCCCACCTGAACTATGAGTATTTTCTTCATGAACCAACTCCACATCTCCAGCGTCGGATGTACACCGGCTGCAATTCATCGAACCATTTTCCCTCCATTTCCGCTCAACGGAGGCAGACATCATTACTGAAACGACGCCGAGGCATTTCACGCTGAAGGGAAAACTTGACAATGGAAGTTGAACGGCAGCGGATAAGAGGCCTACCGGTACCTCTAATTCTTTCATCAGGAACAACAGCGCTTCCTTTATCCTCACCTAATGATGCGTGAGATTTTCTCAACAGCTTCTGCGTCCCGACAAAAACATCTCGAGATTTTTCATTTCCAGACCGTCGGCAGCGATGTCTCGGGACAAGCAAACACCTTCTGAAGTGTTGCATGTACAGGTGGCGGCCGCCCAACGGATATTGGCACAACTCCGATCGGGGCAACCGGCTCAGCTGGTGAACAGAATGTTTGTTGTCTGGCGGACAAAGACACAGATCTGCCTGTTGCTGTCGCGACGAGGCTGTCCAAGCCAGATGTCACAGACACATCAGAGCGCTTCCCTAGAAAGAGGCTTCTCACCACAGTGAGGCATCATCTCACGCGCCGTACGGTTCTGAAATTGACGAATAGATTCAATGTTCTTTTTCCGTGACAACAAGGCAACGTGAGCTTCACTGGGCTAGTTAATCATCGCAGGAGGAGGGAGGCTGCGCGAAACTGTCATTGTCCGCTGCGAGACCCTCTCCGCACCGCGCAGCTCCCCATCTGCCAAATCCGACTCCAAATCGTCACCGCCTGGGAAGACGGTTGAGCAAGACTTCCATTATCTTGTTACCTTCATTTATCTTTCTACTCCCGTCACACCTGATGAATGACCACATCAACGCAGAGACGTCAAAACAACCAAGTCTGTTTTTATCAACTCCTGCAATTAAAGAGTACCAACGCGACTACACGTCCCAAAAGTGACTTCAGCGTCACAAACCAAAGAATACGGGAACATTCGGGTTGGAAACGAGCGCTCGTTTCTCTGTTCCAGGCCCACGCGAAGCTCAGAGTCCCTCTTCTGTGGCGTTTTTATGGCATTATTCGTAAAACGGACACCGCCATCAATCGACTACGATCCACCAAATTCATCCAGGTCCCTGTGCAACTGGACCTGCCGCCTTGTGCCTGTAATAACGCACATCAGCTCCCGTAGACCAAAGGCGTCTCACTCCTCGATGACCACTGCTTCAAACGGAATCCACCGCCGAATCAAGCAACGCTGCTGAGAAATCTCCTTCCTCTTATTCTTCTTTTTCAATTTTGCAGCTTCGATTGGGCTCATCACAAGTCTGGCTGATCAAATCACATCATCCAGTGCATTGATGCCTGTTACTGGTGCGCCATGTCCACAACAGAAACTTCCAACTTTCTGCGTGCTGTGACCACTGCGGACCCCTTGTTCACGCACAATGTGCGGGTGCTTGGCCGACCTTGTGTGCGTGGATGATTGTGTGTGTGTGACATCTTTTCGTGTGGTCCCCCTCCATTACCTCACCAGAAATTAGAATTTCATCAGGAATATGACTGGTCACGCAAAGATTCTACAAAATCACAGCTGCGTTTTTCTTTCAGATTCAGATTTTTCTCTTTCGTTTGGATCTTCATTTTCTTGACTTTTACGTTCTGGTCCAGAACGGGCAGCAGCTGTGCCCAGAGAGAAGCTGCCAACAGTGCGGCAGGCAAATCTTTCCCTCAGCGCAATATTCCACACGAGGAGAGAAACACTGCCTCTCAAAGTGCATGTCCATGTTTCACACTGGTATTAACGTGTTTGCAGCGCCTGCCTTGCAGACAAGCCTCATTCTGGAAAGCCACTTCCATCTGCAACCAAAGTCAAGAGAGGCGAGTCGTACGCAGAGGCCACTGCTGGCTCTTCCACACATAAAACTCGGGATTAAGTTCGTGCCGGATACTAACGCAATCACTCCACTTCATTTGAATTCCAAACCAGGCGGACAGCGTGGGCTCCAGCTGGAAAATCAATCGTCTTCTAAGAATCGAATTGTCTCCTTCGTTGCCGTCCTGAAGCAACATGTAGTGGACCGCAATAAGCCAGACAGGAAAATGCAAAGACCAAGATTAAGCCCCCTCCCCTACGACCTACTTTACATGTTGGCTTTCTGCAGTCGTTGTGAACGCAGCTGGATGCAAAGTGACCAGCGACGAGAGCTGAAAGCCAAGCTCCCAGTTAGAGCGTTGGGAGGTTCATGACAGCGGACTCGAGGTGGTGCGTGTCACAAGGCCAATGTTACTCGAACAAACAAGACATTTAGGGGAATTAAATTTGGATGTCGGTACATCTCGTACGTGCTACCAGCTGAATGTGGATGCACCTCGTCTTGGTGTAAATTATCACGCTGTCCTGGATGTGATCTCACACAATATGGCTTCCTCACTTTGTCAAGACACAGAGTGAGAATTCATACAAAGATCGGAGATCTGAAAGCGCGTGATTCGCAATCGATGCGTACTGCCCCACTGCCAGGCAGGTTCCTGTGTCTTCAAACGCACTCGTACTCGTACAAGCGGAAGAACAGAACAACATCATAGCGATCACAAGAAGTACACGATCGAATGATCGGGCTCGCGCACTTCCACGCGTGGGACAAGAAATCCAACGTGTAATCTTTACAGTGGCTTGAGTTTGGAGCATGACGTCTGCCGGACCACGAAAACTGACACAGATGATCGAGAACATGACAGTCATCCAAATTTATGGGCTGTAAAACAAGCAAGTCTATTTCAGTGTTTTGTGAGTTTGCAAAAATGCAAATTTTCCATTGTTTGATGTCCCATATACCCAAGCAAAGTTTACTGGCTTCGAGACTCGAGGTTTTGTTCGAAACCGAGACAGCCTTGGGCCTGGTATGACCCAACGCTCTGTTCAGCTTGAAATCCTCTTCTTACAGCTTGATCATCACAGCCTCCTGAATCCCAAATTACAAGCTTTGATGTTAAAACACTGCGCTTCTCCCGGGACAGAACAACAAGCAAGTGCGCGCTGCTTCCCCTTCACAAAACCCCCCCAACATTTCAGTCTTTGAAAGCACATTTTCAGACAAGTCTTGTCTGCCTGTGAAACAAGCTGAATTCGAGGGGTGGGCGCAGCAGCGGACGATGTGCATGGATTTCCTCAACAGTCGATGCTGATTGTATAAAGAACACAATCCATGAGAGTCGAGCACGTCTCGGGCTCAACATCTTTCACTGACCACTTTGTCCACAGCCCAACGAGGCTGTGAAGCAAAGTCGTTCACACGGGTCACTGGTCCAGTACTCGTACCACGGAAAGGTTCTGGTCTGGAAAGTGCCGCTGTGCGCGAATTTATGACTGGATGCGATGCAGCGCAACCAAGGCGATAATGTCCCGGCGGTTCGCCCATCTCGTCACCGGCCACTTCGAGCAGGATTCACAGCAGGTGACTCTCCGACTATCTGCCCTGCATGCTGCGCTTCTCTAAGTTTCGAGTGACAAGCTGGAAATGAGATCAAGTCCTTTGTGGACAGAACTCAATGAACGTTCGTTTGCTGAACTGCTTGTTTTTCAAAGCGGCTGTGGTTCCCTGTGTGGGTAGCCATTGCTCACTGGCGATCCGAGGCAGCTTTCAGTCGTCCTCGTGGGCTTGCACAACGACAATACCGCATCTGATCATTATGACAAACTACGTATCAGAAGGCCAGGGCCGAGAATCAATCACTGCAGCCAAGCTGGAGAGAGGCCTTTGGATTTGGCTTCAGCCTCAAAAACGCGATGAAATGACAATGCATCCAATCCAAACTGACAATCTCGAAGCTTTTCTGCTTCATCTGACAGCAGTTCCAAACAGACGATGGTTGGCGTCCAGTCAGTCATGTTTCCCTCAAACCGAATTTGAATAAGGGGTCACATTCGCACAGTGGTCTCATGTTTCTGCATCAGCGAAACCAGTTCTCAGATATTCCTGAGAATCAAGAATGTCTCGATGAATGTAGATGATGCGGAATCAAAAACGGTCAGCGATCTGCCCGCTGCACTGTGAGACTCAAATGGTTCCATTCAGATTGCGAAGAAGAAAATGTCAACAACCAAGCATCGTGGCCTCGATACCTTTTCCGCCGAAGCTCTAACGAATCCAGATGTACAGCTGTGTGCTGCATCCCTTTCCTGTCTAAACCGCTGGAATCAATGTCTGATCAAATCGAATGGCAGGGCAGCGTGTCTGGAGACGTGACCTGCATTTCTACTGCAGCAGTTGTCGACAGTCCCCTGTACTGGAACACTCGCGGACACCCCTGGATATTGGGTCTGTGTTGCAAAGCGAACAGCACATGGACACATGAAGTCCCAACCTGCACTCGAACACGAAACGTCCTAGAGTTACACTGAACCCACTGAAACAGAATGGACTTTCCCTAACGCATATGAGACGGCAGGGTCTCAAGAACCATTTGGGAGCATTGGATTCCTCATACAGAACGTGTCTCACGAAGGACAGGACGTGCATGAAACCCGTACATCTCCATCATGAGGCAGCTTCACTTTGATACATGTCTGTATTTCACAACATTGCAACTGGGAAGCATGCTCGTCAATCTTGACCCGCTTTTGGACTGAAGCTATTTATCGATTTCCATTTCCGTGTCCCATAACTTGTCCGATTCGTGCTCATTTAGTTTTGAAGCCCGAACAGAGCCTGAGGCGACGCTATCTCGACAAACGTTTGTGTACAGCTTCCTCCTACAAATCTGCCCACCACCACAACTGAAAAACGCACCCACTGAGTCCGAAGGAGATTCTCATGTCCTTACACAATCATTACCGCAGATCAACTGCCGTTTCTGCCAGAGGATCACACAACGTGGTACGTATGTCATGCACGTTACGAGTATATCATTTCTCAAGACATGAATCTGATGCGGAAGGAAACACGAGAACCATCAGCGCGAACAAGTTCGGACGGAGACCGACGTGTGAAATCCAACCTCGTACGAGTTCAATGACGAGGGAGAAATCAACCGCAGATCCTGCCCAGACGACGCTTGCAACCGCTTTTACTTTGAAAGACCACGCGACCCCAAGATGCTCACGAAATGGAGAAAAACATGCAGCCACAGGGTTGGGTTGTCACCAAGACTTAACTCCGGACCAGAGCTTACAAAAATTTACCAGTTTCTTCATGATGGCCTCGGAGTCTGTGTCCGTGCCCGTTTTGGCATGCAGCTGGAGTTGGGCGGCGTGCAGCTGCAGCAGCAGGTTGTGCAGCTCCTTCTCCAGGATCGCCTTCGTCGCCCGAACCTCGAACAGGTCGCTGCGCAGGTCAATCAGTTGCGCCTGCAAAACACAAAGAACACGTGACATTGAGCAGCTGCTCCCTCCGAGCAACGTTCAAACTCCAACTTCCTGTGTCTTCCAAGGGGGCAGCTCACCACTGGTTTGTGGAAAGTACTTCAAACCCGTAACGAACACCTTCGGGTGTCCCGGAGTGGGGGGTGCACTTGAGATACAATGATTGCATGTCGGTGTCCCCAAGGGAAGGAGTCCCCTCAGAAAAGGGAGTCCGCCTGAGTTTCCGCCAAATAATTTCAGTCAAAACCACAACTCCAGTTGTGTCCTGCATCCCCCTGCAAATTCTTAGACAATGAGTTTTTCTCAACACCACCAGTTTTCATTCGTGACGGAACATTCATTTGCCAGGGAGTGACTGCGCCCACGCGATCAGTTCATCTGCAGGCAAACGTGGGATTTGAGCCTCGAAAGCACGCGAAGACTTGAACGAGCCGCACTGCGTCGGCACCAGACACTGGTTTCCTCACAAGAAATGCTCAAATGGTTATCGGGGGAACCAGTTGATGACAACCATCCTTCGATGGGAAGTCTGCAGTCATGATGAGATTTGCGCTCCGATAGAAAACGGGGCACCACGCGAGCAAATTTCATCCGGATACCGCTCGTTGAAGCTCACCTCAAAACCATCATGACAGGACATCTGTCAAGACGGAAGCAAGGCAAACAAGCCGCAAATCAAATTATCCGAACGCATTAACAAGCCCCACTGCTCCAGAAATGCACCACGACCCGTCAAAGCGCGGCCCCGCCTTCCAGCTTTGGACTTCTGCGGAAAGTGGGCAAAGAATCGAAGGGAGAACAGTGACTTTTTAGCGCCAGAAGGAACGCAGTGTTGGACGCAGAGCGCGTTTCTTGGCGAGCGCGCACACACACGCGCCCGCACATACACACACACACACACACACACACACACACACACACACACACACACACACACACACACACACTTTCTCTCTCTTCCTGATCTACCGCGCTGGTTCGTCTTGCCACCGTAAGACCCTCAGCTAACAGGAAATCGAAGCACAACCACACAAACACACCTCGCTCGTACGTACAGCAAACCAATATTCCAAACCCTTGTCCTCTTGAAAGTGTTGACTGAAAGCAACTTGCGCAAAGGTCCAACACCAATGACGTGCGCGAAGCTGGGTCACAGCACCACAAAGCTGTGTCTTGCGCAAGTCAAAGTTCTTGAAAATGTGATGCCCAGAACGGCCCGTACAGTGGACGTGACAAAGTCTCAGCGATGTTCCCTCACGGAAGGCGCTCATCTGTTATTTGTGCAAAAATAAGAACGAACAACGGCGGCGAAATTCGTCGAAATCAGAGAGTCATAAATCATCTTGTTCCATTATTCTGTATTAATAAAGGCACTTGAGGGAAATCTAAAGGGTATCATTGCGTTTACTGCACCATTGGTCCCTTGATCAAATAGATGTCAACATTGACACAATGCAGTTCCAACACAAATCCAATGCGGTCCCAGCTGCACCAGCTTCGAGTCGCAAACCCAGAGGCTTGCCGATGAAGTAACCCGTTCACGAATCCAACACACGGTTTCCCCGCCAGAAATCAATGATACAACATGCTCATATTGAGAGGGGCACGCAGCAATGAAGGGCCTCGCACGGGTGTCTGGCAAAACTGTACAGGGAAGACAACGAATCACAAGTCACTTCTGCACCTCAGAACCGGGAGACGCGGCTGTGCTCGTGCCCAACCTGAGCGCTCAATTCGCAGGCGTCTCAAAAATCCTAAGTGGACCACACAACACGCACGCACGAACGTACTTGAGCCCACACCAGAGTTGAATACATCGAACGGCAGGGGCCCAGCACACAGAAACTCGTTTGCCGCGTCACGTTGTTTTGGCCGAGACAAACCTGCGACTGCTCAAACAAAAGATCCGCATCCGAGGAATAAATACTGGCGCACACGACAAAACAGTCGGCAAAAGTACTGTGAAATCTTACGAGCCATCAACTGCGGACACCTTTTTGGCAGGCACCAACACTTTCACAGATTTTAACTTCCGGCGCTTCGTGGACCGTCAAGGTTAAACACCTGGTCACCACAATCCCCGAGCCATGCGTAATGACAAGTTGGTGTTTGCTGATCTTGTCCTGCAGATGTACCGAAGCAACCGTATCGGTAAAACACAGGGACGGCTGCTGTTGTGTAGCAGCCGTAATGTCCCAGGATCCCAGCGTCAATACGAGGCAAGAAATTTAAGTGACCGATCATCCCTGATATCTTTTGATCGGCTGTGAATATTTCATTACACTTTTTGGATCATCCACATAAGTTCTTGATCTTCACTGGC
>JAAUXT010030503.1_pt1 | contig 28949 bp, 28 predicted proteins | sample 7278171 | NCBI WGS metagenome assembly JAAUXT01 (sample SAMN14350112, study PRJNA611818) | marine sediment metagenome | isolation source: surface marine sediment (1.8m) | place: French Polynesia: Moorea | collected 2018-08
AATTCCTAGAGAGACATGTTCAACTTCGGGGAATAAAGAGAGAGTTTTCTTCAACCGTAATCTGCTTGTTTCTCTTTTGTCGGGCAAATCACGAGCTGTAATTAAAACACAAAACCCTAGACATCTAATCAACAGTAATTATTATCACGAGTTCAATCAACTGGATAGAGAAAATTGAGCAAACATCAGCGTGCGCCTGGAGGGAGAAACACCATTGCTGCGAGAATTCGAGTCACCATAAATTTCTGCCGTCCACACCTGTTCCACCACTGGCTCAAGGAATGACCAAGAAGACTCGAGACCTGTGTTGACAATAATTTTCCTCACAAGTGTTCCAGAGTTCTCAAATGTTCGATTTGGCAGAAGCCCACGCTCCAAGAGCTCCTCTCCAAAAGCTTCCTGTAAATTTGTAACAAAACTCCATACCTGGAACACAGCTCCTCACCCCTTGAAGATTGTGACACAACTCCGAAACTATGGTGCCTTTCGATTTATGGACCAGATTAACCAGCAGTCCAGTGGTCCACGTCAGTGCTGTTTTATTTGCATGAACCAACCCTTCTTGGTTCATAGCTGTGAACCAGCTCCAAGGCCTGGTCCATCATGGACCATTTACACTTCCTTCAAAAATTAGTTCCCAAAACAATTCTTTCTTGTGAAATCAAAGGTGCTGTTTTCATTTTTGAGGTGTTTGAAGTGATTGAATTCAAAATAGAGCTTGTACAGATGTTTTTCGTCCAATTTTTACCACAAGGTGGCATGGACCAGTGGTCCACGGACCAACTGCTTCACGAACCACTGGTTCACAATTTCGGCTCATTGAATCGAACGGCACCTGTGACACAATACAGTTGAATATCTTTTCGCAAAAATATCTTTTTTTGTTTGACTGTTTGTCAACGCTGAAGCTTCCAAACTTTGCACCCCAACCCTGAGAATTAGAGACCCCCTTTTGATGCTAAAAAATTAATGCCAAAAATGGGGGGTGGTCTTATACATGAGGATTTTGACTTTTTGTATCAAAGTGAAGAGTAGAAATAAGCAAGTTTTCAAAGTATCAAAAGAGGGTAGGTGAATTAAAGTTGAGTAAAAAAAAAAAAGGAAAATTCATCAAAAAATTGCCCAAAAAGTAATAATTGTAGCTTTTGGAATAAGAATTCTTACTACTATTTTGAAAAAATATATTTAGAGGAAGTAATTTTAAGAGTTTTGGGTTTTGATTCAGAAAAACTTCAAATTTGCATGTGTGAATAATTTTATTGAAAATTTAAAAAATGGCTTTGAACTGATTTTGTGTCTGAAAAAAGGGGGGTGGTCTTATACATGAAGGGGTCTTATACGCGGGATTTTACGGTAACATGTCAAAAGTGAGGGAGGTAAAATTTTTGGAAATGCTTGAAAGGGGTCTTGGTTCTTAGTTCCTGGTCCTCCCAGATCCAGGACCCACAATCATCTTGTCAGTTCTCAGTTCAAATTTCGCTGTTCCCCAATTCTGAGTTCAAGTTCTCATTTTCCAATTGCAAGCTCATGTTGCCAGTTCTCGAAATCTCAGTTTACAGAACTGTTTTCACGGAACTGTTTGCACAAGTTCACCAGTTCTCAACGCAGAACTTTGTTGGATGTTTTTATGAAGTGGAATCTCAGCTTTCACTCACTTGGAAGATTTTTGTCGGGATGGTCTGCAAATCAAGAGGCCTTGCCCACGCAAAAACAATGACAATTGTTTTTTTTCTCACAGAATGTTCATTTTTGCGCAAGAATGTACATGAAGCGCTTGGTTGTTCAAAAACGTGGGGTTCTTTTTGTTTTTTTTTTCAAAAGACTTTCAAGACTTTCGCTGGAGCAGATGCCTCCCCCCTCGATGTGGGCGCGTCCGCGAGATGAACTCGCCCGCCATTCAACACGACTGCACAACACACGTGCTGCTCACAGTTCTCACAACTCTGCACGAGAGGAAGCTTGCCTGGATTTTTAGGTTTTCAAGATCGAACATTCAGTTTGGACTTTTGCTCACGTGCTGGATTGAAAAGTTGGACTTCGTGGATAAAAATACTAGGATCTGTGAATTGGGGTCACGACCGAAGACTGAAGTTTGCTGTGTTGCAGGAAGAACGTACTGGATTTTCCAGCCTATTTCTGTACTTCAACCACACAAGTAAGTGCACCATTCGTGTGAAGTGCTGTAAAATCTGGATCTTTCCTGCCTTGTGTCTCATGTTTTGGAGCTCAAGATGTGCGTAAAGATTCAACGTTTTGTGTGATGGACAGAAAAGATTTGGAATAGATCTGGAGTTTGTCAGATCTACGAGTTGCTTTTCGCCCAATCTCAATCTGAAAGTCTGAGAAGACAACTCCTCCAAATGAAGTGGTTCCAGATCTAAGATCTGTTCGCACAAATTCAGCCTGAAGATTCACGTCTCTGTACAAAGGTCAGGAGTTCAAAACTGCAGTTTTATGTGGGTAATTTCCGTTCTTGGAGGCAACTCGAGCTTTCAGCCCTGCAGGTCATTTCCGGAATCTCTTACTTTACGACACCGAAGTTCCTCGTCAAGAAGAGGAAAGAAACCGTCGCCGGTTTTCTTGCAGGATGAAACATTTATCTTGGCCGTAACCACAGCAACAGAACTGTCACAGTTTGCATTCAACAACCACTTGAAAGCGAACAGTCTTGCGATTGGAAAAATTTGAATGTTTGAAGAATCCATCTGTTGATGGTACTAGCTGTGAAACGTGAAGTCTGCAGACATGTGCACACAGATCTAATTGCAGGCAGGTGGAGCGTGCAGTGTGGGGAGGGTTGCGGGGAGCAAGCAACTTGCGGTGCAACAACTGACCAGTTTGTGCACCATGGTGCTGTCTGCAGGTCTCTCTCTCTCCCTCTCTCCCTCTTCATTCGAACGCCTTGCTTCGAACAGGCATGAAAGGATCAAGTCAGTAAGTCGCAGAGGCCTGTGAAACTCGGCTTCATCTCTGCCGAAGTCCGGTATCAGTGTCGTTTGCGGTTTCTCAACGAATTTCTTGAATGGGAAAGTGTCCACTGAAGTGTGGGAAGAGAGGTGTTTGCGACGCTTTGAGTGGTGGTCCGTAAATTTCGCACCAACCATGTGAAATGCCTCACCGCAGGACAGCACCGAGATTCTTTGAGAGCGCCACAATTAGAAACCAATTTCTTTTTCCTTTCAAGGGGAATCGGGGGAGGAATTCCTTTGAGAAATATTGGTCATAGTCCGAGGAGATGGACAAGAGCTGGAATTGTTGGGACTTCTCTTGGGGGTCGTTCACCACACGTCCTCTGCACTTTTCTGTCCATTAGGCCACGGTGTACTATTACAATGTTGATACAACTGGATATGCCCCTTGGTCCCTCTCGCAAAACACACAGTGATAACAGCTAAAAACAGTTCATTTGATCTCTGTGGAATGTTTTTTGCTCCTCCCGTGAGAGAAAGTACTCGTAGATCTTTGGACAAAGCTGCTGATGTTATGCACTGTGGTTTTGTTCCTGATAAAATGGACACGACGTTGTTTTTACGGGTGACAGGTGTTGGTTTAGGGAGCTTTGTGGAATGCTCTGCCACTGATACAGAAGATTGGGGGCTGTTAGCTTCACCCACTTTTAGCAACAGTCATTATCCTTGCTTCATTTCTCGTCGGAATGTCGAGGAAACAAGCAAGTGGTCGGACGTGGACTCAGATGCCCGCAGAATAGGGAGATTTCAAACTGAGCTTTTCTTCCCCGAGACACGCATTTATGAATTTGAAAAACCCTTTGTGCATTTGTCTATTCAGGAGCAAATGTGTGATTTTTCACTGATATTGGTGTTCAAAAATGTCGGTGCTTGCAGCCTGACAGGGATGGGAAGATCACGATACAGTTGCTGCTCAATTGAAAACCTTTGGAAAAACAGAGTGAAACTTCAATTCAAAGGAAGAACCTTTCTGCCCGCAAAATCCTCAAATATGTCACAAGCTACGCAAATTAACAGCCGGATACGTTTGGAAGCGACAGTTTAAACCTGGCTTTGGTAAATATTGATATTTTAGTGTACATACACAGAGCCAGAACAAAACTACACACACTGCTTGCGACGGACGACAATGACAATTGTTGGATGCATGCTTGGTATACATAGCATTCCACATGTACGATAAGATAAACTGACAGACGCGTGGCCGTCAGGAAACCACTTGAACATACAATGAAGACATCCTCAGGGTCATTATTGCGGTCAGAAAGGTCAGCCAGTCCATTGAAGTGTCGTTCTGGCCCATCGCTGTGTATCCATGCGTGCGCGCAGGACAAGGGGACAGGCCTGCTCAGCTGCCCTCCAACTTCTCAGTCATTCATCGTGAGGCCGAGGTAGTTGTTTTGACTTGGAGGTCAGGTTAAATTTCATCAAGTTCGACTGAGGCGGGTGTTGAGGTGAATACTTTCCTCAGTTCTGCTGCCATTTCTTTGTTCCAGAGTTCTTCGCTTTGTGTTTGTGCATGCGTGGTTGTTTCCTTCGGCCCTTGAAGTTTATAAATACACAAAGGAAGCATCTTGTTCGTTCTGGTTCCGTGCCAGCGTCCCCACCCAAAATGTCTGAAGAAATGCTTTCTCTCCGTATCCAGCTCGCACGGAATCGTCTGGTCGAGCGATTCAACATACACCACTGTTTGGTGCACCTTCTTTGTTGCTGTTTTGTGTTGGTGTGGGTACAGTCCGTGAAAGATAGGTAAACCTGGAGGTGGCGTGTTCAGAATTTCAAGTGATTGGACAGGTGTTTTTGGCTTCTTCACCACGGTTTGGATGTGCTACATCAAACCAAGCAAGCGGTTGGAGTCCTTCGCAAATTTTAACCTCTGCTGAAAAGTAAACACTCACTGGAATATTAGTTTTGCGCTTCATGAATACGCGTCTGCTGTGCGAGTGTTGAGCATTCCTTGTCAAGTAGGAGACTGACCGAAGAACCAGATTGCAACCCAAATGGGATCTGGCTGCTGAAAATTGAAGAGCGCACGTTGGAAATTTCGAGTGGCAGGAAGCGCAGATTGGTTGCAAACAGAAACCTGTAATTGAACGCACACATCTCCAGACCAAAAGCACAGTGTGATACAAATGCCCTGCAAATTACAGAAAATGCTGTGAACTTTGTTGCCCTGCGTTGAGCAAAGTGTGCAGGGAGTGAACTTTAACACCACATTTGTGGATGGACGCGTCTGCTAGACTCGCCGCCTCTGGATGGGCATCTGCTGGACTGCACAATGCGCCCTCGTTTTGCGGCGTTGCTGCAAGTTTCTGAAACAAATTGCAAGGAATGCGAAAGCGGCGTTCGTCTTCCCGTCGAGAAAGGAAGGGAAATATCAAAAGGAAAGAGGACGGGCGGGAACTTGGCAGAGAACTGAATGAAATGAAAATTTGAATGCCTCAGTCGAGCATTGTGCGAGTGCATGTCGCCTCGAGGCACAACTTCTGTCAGACGAGAGGCTGTCCATGTCTTGGAGGCCGAACAAAATATTGTTCTCAACCAAAAGCTGAAACTGCGATAACTCAAAACAAAGGCCAACGCCCTCGTGTCAAGAACTTATGGCCCCAAGGCGTCGTCTGTGTGACCCATCTCTGTTCTTATGCAAAATTCTATCGAGCAATTGACTTTACAAAGTTGAATTTGGTGCCACCCTCAGCTGATGTTGTCGAAATTTGTTGCCATGCCCGTTGGGCGATGATGCGACTGCTGTTCAGGTTTTATCTATTGTTCATTTTGTTTCCCTGAATTTCAAGTGGTGTTGAAGAAGTTCTTGAAACGGAAATCAGGCGTGCTCGCTTTGCAAACACTTTGATCCTCTTTCTGTGAGACCCTCGATTTTGCGAGGTCGTCTGCACACATCAGCGAGGTTCCCACTTTGAAGATTTCAAGAACGATTGAATTTTTTTCACGTGGAAGGACGTCCGTTGTGCTTTTGTCTCCAAGATTCCGTTTCTCATTCACGTGGTGAATGCAGTATGTTTACATTGTGAACATTCGTGCAGTAACAGTGGAGACTACCCACTGGTCTGTTTTTGTGTTGATCCTGTTACTCGTGTGTAGGAAAAGTTGTCCTGAAGTGTCCTTCCTAGTTCTTTGTCTGACTTGCCAGGAACTTGCACCCGCAGAAAGCGTCGTGCGAATAAATTTTCTCTTTTTGGGGTGGGGGGTTCGCGGGCCAGGTTTACGAGTACAAACACAAATTTATCCACGTTTGGTGTGGTGTCAAGCACAATGCAGGCTTTGTTTCCAAGCAGCCGAGATGGCCATACCCGTGAGACTGAAGTGTTATCTTCATTTGGCAGTCAGATCGTTTGAATTGGAGCAGTTGAGTCGTCCAGATAAGCCACGGCTGACCACTGGACGTTGTCCGAGCGATATAAAGCTGTCGTCAGTCATGACGGAATCGATGAAAAGATTAAGCACGCAGGTTCAAATGGAGTTGCATTGTGTTTTCTTTTGTGTGTTCAAGATGGGAACGAGTGTGTTGATTTTGAATTGTGTAACAGGGATTTGTCGTTATGAAAGTAAGCCCACTGGCAAATATGAGAACATGAAAGCAGAGCAGCAGAAGGCTTTGTCAACGCTCTGCATCTCGTTTGCACACGACGGGCGTTCGAACTGTTCAGCTCATTTGTCTGGGGTAGACTTTGAATTTGCACAGCTAAAGTGGCGACACGCTTGTTGCACGAGAGTTTCCAGTTGTCACCAATAGTGACTGACATTGGTTCGTGTTTGGTTGATCCGAACGTCTTTGACTGAATAGGACGTGACATGACAACTGGACCCGAGTTCCAAGTCGATGACATGCGAGACAGCATTGAATCCAACTGTGTAGGCGGCTTGGAGATAAACAAGAGCTCGAATTTCACGGACAGTGACAAAGGATTTGGTGTGTTTTAGAACACAAACAACACTGATCAGCCCAAAACAACATTTGTCAGTCTGTTGGGCACACAGACCCGAAGTGCAGACAGATTTATTGTTTCCACTGGTCTGATCTGAGTGATCTGTCACTTTGTAAAAATTGAGAGGTGCCGAAAACAAAAACAAAGCGGTGAGTGAATGAAATCACCCAGGTGAACGACGAACAGCTGCTGGGTTCTCGTACGTCGTACGTATCGCATTTTCGGGTGGGGAAAAAAGGAGCAAGGAGCTCGACAAGGACCCTTGATTGTAGTAATGGTTTTGGAGTGCCGCGTGTAAACACATATGATGGAATAATAGAGCATAATTACCTCCTCCTCTCACGTACATTATTCCTCCAACCAAATACTCCCCTGCGCCGATTTACAATTGCGAGGGTCTGTGTTGACACAATTCGATTTCAGGTTGCGGAACCCTTTTTCCCACATCACTGCTATTTGGCATGGAAAGTGCCTTTCGGTGTTGATTTAAATTGTAAATACGTCTGTCGACGGAGAAAAACAAGCTTGTTTTGTATGGCACTGACATTATGCTGTTGAGAAAAGGTCCTGACTCTTCGGCAAGCCTGATTAGGTCCTGCTCGCGGTTTTTGTCGTTCTGAAACGCTGTTAAATCGAGCACAACAGGTCAATTCCAATAAAGCCAAGTACAGTCTGGGGTTCTGAACATTATTAACCGGGAGAGCTGAGATGTTACTCTTCAACAGGATTTGCGAATTCGTTTGAAAGGTGGTCCGCTTTCGCAGTTGTTTGGTTTGCTTTTCTTTCTTCCACGATGTTTGGTAAATTATCAATGCAGCCTCTGTACTGAAAGAGCGCGACTTTTATGAAGCCACATTCCTCACCGGATACTGTTGCTCTGCTCTGTCAGGCTTTTTGCGGTGGGAAATTTACACGTGTTCCTGAGGATTAAACTCCAATGGAGATGGCAAAATATTTGCCAGCAGATTGTGCAAGTGGGGTCTGTTTGAATGGCTCTCGCTAAAACTCGCGTCTCCGGGCTGGTGTCGAGTGTTTGGTTGTTGGACGTGAGGACGGGCACTCCGTCTCGGTTTTGTTCCCGTTCAGCATCACCTGCGTTGAGCCACAATGGGTCCAGCCAAGCGTTTTACACGGGATACATCCCACCCAGCGTACTTATCCGCCACTTCTATGTTTGGGAGGTTACAGCAGCGTCTGTTGTCCTGATTTCCCTTTCTGTCGTCCGCAAATGGAAACCACAATGAGTTTAATTCATCCCCTTTGCATCTCCACCGCATGTGGTAATCTTTTTTGGCCGCGGGTTCTTTTTGTGTAAGGTTGTGGGAACCCTCGAGGCTGTCTGTATCTCCTCAACAAGAGCTGTCATTGCTTTCTGGCAGGAAAGTCCTCCAACAAATTGCTTAAAGGCCACTGGAGAGTGTGTTTTCGTTTTGTTCTTTGTGTGCAGCCACAAAGCCAACTGGTTGTGTCCAATAAATTTGGTGTGAAGATGCACACGAAAGTGAGAGTGGTACTTTCTTTTCGTTGCGAGTGTCACCTCATATCTTCGTCGTGTTGACTCTTCCATGGTCTGGGCAGATTTGAGTTCTTTTCATTTTGATCACCGCAAGACAGTTTCGTCTTTCTCGGCCAAGATCAGCCAAAACGACTTCCGTTTGATGTCAGCCAACAGAGTGGCTAAAATGATCACAGTTTTCATTTTCTTGCCAAACGATGAAAGATGTTATGGTCGAGGCTGATCGATATCTGATGGAGAAAGGGCGGAATTGGCTAATTTAGCCATCAATGTTCCGAGCCAGATAAGACGACATTGCTTCAATTAGGCTGATATTTGCACAACTTTGAAGTCAAGAAGCTAGAGGCAATGAATAACAATTGTCCTCTTGTCGTTTTATCGGCCTCTCAAAAAACCTCTGAGTAAACAACTCTTCTCAATCCTATCTGCGGATCGCTCGCAGCCAGACTGCCTCTTGTAAAGAGCCCGCCTCCTCATGGTGAAAGAAAATCGCTATATTTACACCAAATATGATAACCCTGTGCTGATAATGTTTGACTTTTCACGAGGAAAGCCTCGCGTGTTTTCACCCTTTAATGTACTGAAGGGAATGATTCTGTTTTGTGCATCGCAGTTTTTGTGACCGAAGCACGATGACCTGACGTAGTGTCATTACTGGGGATGCAGAAATAACAGAAGGTCTCACATCATGAAAACCTTGGAATGATTGCTTCAAATTATCTTGCAATGATAAATGGGAACGTAGCAGGGAAACTGCCAGTGAAATCTTCATTCGTGGGTATTTTCTTCAACAAAAATGCAAAAGGGACCCTTGCCAAAACCAAGAAGGGAGATAGATGCACCTCGGGCGAGGATACACCGAGTAAAGGACGGGGAGTTGTCGTGCAGACCACCGCACGGAGTTGTCCATTGTTCGCCTGTAATTTCCCGAGCAATTGGATGTGATTATTTTGACGACATATCACGAAGGGTTTCGCTGACATATCATCTCAAGGTACACATTTTGAATATCAAGCAACAGGAGGAGATAAGGGAGATGTTCAGGATCAAAAAGACGCAGCTCTGGCTTTCTGATCTCCCGCAAAAGTAGGCTGTGTGCTTCGCAGTGCAAACCTTGAGTAATGCACCAGGAACCAGGCTTTTGATGGGGCTGATCCAAGAAGTTTTTTGTTGCAAATATCGACCAGGCTCATGCTGTGAATGGCGATGTTTTGGAGCTGCCCTGAAGGAACTACTTATCAGGAGCACAGCCTTGTCCAAACAAGGTGTTCTAATCCTCGAGATCAGCGCTACCTCCGCCCGAGGAGCGTTCAGTTGCGAAAACATCTCTGTCACGCAACCTGAGAAGCAAAATGTCCCACTGAGTTTGATAACGAAAAGCATAAACTCGCATTTGACACTTGTTTTTCTCGGTGTTTGGCTTCGTGGTTTCGTGTGGAAAAAACACCCAAAACAAGACAAACTGAGATTGGATAGAAGGTGCGTGCCAAAACTGCAAATTCTTGCTGGATACTGAAAAGAGATTTGACTCAACACCATTCTGTGAAGCTGAGTACGTGATGCATGACACCATTTCACTGGTTTTGATGGCAAGATAAGAATTCTCGGCGGATATGGAATCTGGCTGCCAGAACCCACAATGGAATCATCACGGGACAGCATCTGGAAACATGGAAACCCCATCACAAGCTCTTGTATCGCCGTCACACTCCCACCGCACTCGTCTTTTTACCACCTCATGATTCCAAAATATTTTCTCCAAATGCTCGTTGTGTTCATCGACCCTTCCTTGAATGTTCCTCCGTTTTTTGCTCAGAGCGAACGATTTGAAATGTCTCGTGTGCCAAAATCAAGCATATCAAGCTCCAGAACAAAATGTGTACGCACTGGTCGGTCTCGCACATCTCTGTGAGTTAGTGATTCCTGCAGTTGGAAGAGTTTGAAAATGAGTTGTTGTGACGTTTTTGGCACAATTGATGTGTTTTTGGTAAATACTAATTAACCTGAAATGTGTGGACCAGAATGTGGGAATCACAACGAGGATACTTTGAAAAGGAACAACATCCTGTGTTCCCCCGTTCGGGATCAGTACACATGCGAAGGATCATCCAGTTCAATAGTTTAACAGCGCCATGTTGTGACAGTACATAATGCAACCTGGATAATGAGAACAGGATGCGAGGAAAGCAAGCCGACTGATGTGTCTAATCTACCTGCCACAAGGTGGAAAAGTGAAGTTGGACACAATACAGAAACAGCAAAGTAAGTTGAATGAATAATGGCTGTTCAAACAAAAGGAAGCCTGGAAGTTGAGGTTTTTTGGAGCTTCAACTAAAACCAAACCCACGGGTGAATGCTTGAGATGTTTGCCAGGATTTTCCTGGAGTGATTGAATACAAACTCAAGTGATGCACGAGCAAACAAACAACACTCAGCCAGGCAAACGTAGCACAAACTTCCCTCGATTTGTATCTTTCAAGTTGAGAACATTTGCAAGCTGGAGTTTCAAGTGCATCAAACGGGTTGAAAACCAGGCTGAAATGAACCAGGTTTCCGGAAATGTGCCTGGAGCAGTGTTGTCCACCCACAGTGTACCTGACAAGGAAATGACCTCAGCTGATGATGTGGGGCCTGTGATCAGGGCCAAAGGTCGGCGGCTCACTTGGAAGGTTCGCTGGCTTCTGAAATACACAAACGCAGCTCGTCCGTGTTTCTTCCTTCATTTCATCAGAATCAACAGAGAACATGAAGCAAAATGTTGTTTCACTGCAGAGTGATCCCGGAGCCAAACTTTCAACGTTACATGTCTCGTCAAGTTGTGAGTTCGTGGATCAGCTTTATCATGTAAACAGAACGAATGCCAGATCAGTGTTTACTCGATATCCCAAACCTCCCATGCACTCAACATCACTTGGAAGCTTTCTCAAACTTCACGCTTGTAGCCAAAGACTACTTGAAACCAATCTGCACTGGTATTTATGATAGTACGCACTCTGAATGACTTATTCGTGAGCTTCTTGTCCGTCAGTATTTCTTTTTCTGAATGAATGTTACTGCATCTGGATGGTACTGGATCCTAATGGATGACATTGTCTCATGCTGGAAGGAAAGCTGCGAGTCTGGTTGCAGCTTGATCTGCGAGTGTTGAAACCTTTCTGCGACACATCCATGAGCGACAGAATGCGTGCCATTTGTGTGTGATGTATCGTCAGTGGTGCAAGTTTTATTGATCCCCAAACAGGACCTTTTTATCAGAGGGAATACGAGTATTGAACAACACGTGTGAAACCAGTACTCAGCTGTCCCCCGAATCGATTGTAACACAACGTTCGCGCAGTCCAATCTGGTTCAATTTCGCTGCTCCGTTTTCTCGTTTTTGTCGATGCTGGTTTCTTGTTGCTTTCCCTGCAACATTTCATTAACTTCAAATGTGGTGTCACTTTTCGTAAAGAGTTGTTTTCATAAACTCTCAAAGCTTTTGTGTTCACCCGAGATTTGTGTGTTTTCAGGTTGAAGTGAGTTGACCAGCCCAAGACCTTTGTCGCCAGTCCAGGGGTAAGTTTATTTCGCTTGTGTGCATCATATCTGCCACAATTCAGCCACAGAATGATCTAAGACGTATCATGTCCAATTAATATGCAGTTTACCAAGCAATCCTCCTTATCATACCATCCCACTCGAGTCACCGAGTGCATCGCACTGACCCGATGTCGGAGGCAGCGCTGTAGATTTTATTGTGCGAGATTGACTCGTCAGATAGTATTGTGTGGACAGACAGGTGGGAGGTACCGAGTACAACCCCGACGAACGCAAACTCACATTTACGAGAGGTGATGACAATCGACAGGCTCAAACGCCAAAGAAAACGCGCTTTGTAGAAAGGAACATCTTGTAGTATTTGAGTGGTTGCAAAAAGTGAAAGCGGAAAGATGAGATCAGGGGAAAAAGCGGAAGGGCACAAAAGGAGCCTTCGTTTTGTGTATCTCTTTGATGAGTTTGGCAAGCGAAGTTTGGCTGGTTGTCTGTCTCCGTCAGACAGATGGTATCTTCTCGCGCTTCAGGCCCCACCAGCGCTGCTTTTGGACTTGTCACTTCATCTCCGAGTGCAGTTTATTACCGCAGATGCTATCCCTTTGACCTAAATCGTTCACGTCTTGCTCTCAGAAGCCGAACAGAATGGTTCAAGGGACTCAATTGAGTTGTTTTCGGCAATCAGCGAAATTTTAGCATCATTAGGTCAAAAAGAAGCCGCAGAACCACGAAAGCGCGTCAAAGTAGCAGTGAGTCATCATGAAACCAAGAAAACCTTCCTGCCAGTGAAGAAATACAACACCAACACGAAGTTTCTCCAGTGTATGTTCTTGTGGTACCATTTGTGGGAGAGAACCGCAGAAGAACGCACTCCCACTGCTTCCACGCGAACAGTAACGCGAATGCTCGCAGTGAACGCTTTGAACCCGTCGCGTACTCAGGGGGCAATAATTAGTCCCGATGGGAGTGCACTCTTGTTTTTAGCAGTTTTCCAAACATGGACTGAAGGGAGAAATTGAACATCTGTTGCTCGTGTGGCTTATGGCGGTGCGATGTGGTTCCCTTGGGACCAGGGTTTCCAACTGTTTCATAAGGTTCAGAAATCTGTTGCAGTGAAGGTTGTGCAGAAAATGGGTGACGCGCTGCGAGTATTTGTGTCAGTTTCTGAAGTCTGCTCGGTGTTAAAAGATCAGACTGCCACCAAATAATAAGCTGCATTTTTGCCTTGATTAAAATGGCCAGAAAGGGCTGTGGAAGATTATGCACATCTGTTACAGCTTCGTGGGTTGATTGCTTTCAGTAGATTGCCATCGCTAATTCGGTAACTTAAACTCACCTGAATCGCCTTCACTCATCCATCAGAGCAGTCAGAAAACATTTTGCATTTCCTGCTTCATTTGTCACCTGAGGAAAGAAAAGAGCATGCATTTCCGCTTCCTGAAACACGAACACGCGAAAGGAAACTTCGTCCAGAAAAACACAATACCGTACAAACTTAGAAACCTCTTTCAGGACAAGCGGTGCTGATGTGGTTCGTGCACTCCTACAAAAACCTCGAGTTTCGTGTTCCATCAAATTTTCGTGCTCTGTATCACATCCTTTCCGAAGGGTAATCAGTTTTGTTTCACGGAAAGGGGGAGGAGACAAACCCAGGCGAAATGGCTTTTCTTCAATAACTTAATTTCCCTTTGTTGGGCCACACGGATGGCAGCATTTTTGTTTCGCCCATTCTGTTCCCTGCAGGAGTTCATTGTGGAAGCGCAACTGGTCGGCGGCAGTTGTCCCTTCTGCCAATTACTGCAGACGTAGCGCGGCGGCGTAATTAAGGCAACACTGCATGTGTCACTTGTGTATGAAATATTCAGCTGGACACGTGCGTTTCAATGGATGTCACGTTCGTCTCTTTCCGGACGGACGACCATTGTTGGGGCGGGACGTCTTGCTTCCAGCAAAGCTTCACACAAACACGCTCAATTAAGGAAGATTAATTGCGTGTTCAGATTTTCTTGTGTCATTTTTGAATACAAAGAAAAACGACTGGGTGGGTGAAAAGATGCCACAGATGTCACATCACCAACAGCGCTTCAAATTGAAACTTTTGTGGCTCCAAAATCACTCTGAGCAGACAATTGTTGACCCTGTTAAATCTTTTTGGAGGATCCTCGGTAATTGCTAGGAATGGATCGAAAAGATTGAACAAGGTGTTAATATCTTGCAAGCTGCAGGGAAGCTGCAAATCGTGAATGATAAAGCTGACGGTGAGGCGAGGCGAGCTGCAGCGCTGAAGATCCGCTCCCTTCATCAGGTGCTCATTTCTGGGTCACAGCAGATGCTAGGTAAACCTGGTCACCATGGCAACACAGACATGCCAGTAAAGATGAGTTTCTGCTGGGTTCACTGGAAATGAGAACGAACTCTCCACTGAATTATTCAGGTCGCGAGATCAGACCACTGGTATCTAATGTAAACACACAGGGGCAAATCCCCGGGTGCAGCTCGCATTAAACAGCTGATGAAAAGCTGTCCAGAGACGCGGGTGTGCCTAACCAGTTTTCAATATCCCAATTGATGAACCTAAACACGGGTAATTTTCGCAAGCATTCAGATATGAAAGTGAGGTCTGTTCGAGCAATATCCGAGGGTGAAAACCACTGACAGCGAGTCTGAAGGTGCTTGACTGGATCCTCCATCGCTCGCGTTGCATGTGGCCGTAAACTTTGCAGTATGTGTGTGATTATTTCCATTCGGATGGGTGATGTAGCGTGTGTGGATATCGATTTGAGGTAAGAAGTCTTTAGAGGCATTCCAGTTGGCTTGGTAAGAGCTAATTTGGCTGCAAACACGGAACGTGAAAGTTTTCTCGTCCAGAAGACATCTCTTCAGGCGATTCTTGGCATGATTCTTCGTTGTGTTTTGGTGCACGCCCAAACACCCTCCCATCCTTCTGCATTCCATCTATTGACCACTTTTCACCTGTCTCTTTGTCTTGTCTGAGGAAACTTGAAGCCGTGACTGTGTTTGTACGTCGGGGTCAGTCAAGTGTAGGATCAAAGTCAAACAACACTTTGCTGCCGCTTTGATTGAGGGAAGCAGATTGTGCAGCTGGTCGCTGACCTGATTTGTGCAGGTGAGTTCCACTTTGATCAGTTCCTCGCCCGCTAACAAGCGCACCGTTGGCGATAACTTATTGGTCCAATCGTAGCAGGAAAACTTGAGATACAAAGATAGTGTGTCCAAAAACAGTATTTGTTTTCGTTGGAAGATGACCTGTCTGTCGTTGTCAATTCATCACTTCACGATTTCCCGTCTGCAATCAATTTGACTGGTGTTGGGATGGTGTAATTATGCGTGTGGAGATAGCATGCTGAATATGAAGATCAAAGATGTGAACAGAGTCCGATCGATCTCGTAGCTGATCGATAAGATTTTTCTCACGGGCACGTGCGCGGGGGCGGACGGCGGTTCGGCGGCGGCACGTGTCGCTATTTGCTGTGGATATTGGATCCAGATTTGAGCGCACGCGCCTCACACTTCCGGGCGATCCGGTAACAAGACATCAAACGTGCGGGTCACTGAGATGTGTTCCCGGAAGAGAGACCACACTGGCCGTGCCCAGGGAACAGTCTCGTGTCTCAAACTCACCTGTGTTTGAGTGTAGTGTGGCCGCCGTTGACGTTCGAAGAATTTCTGTACCTGTTTCTGATGTGGTGGGTGGTCGCTCCTGCAGTATACTTTGCCCGAAGTCGTTTGATTTAGTCAGCTTGTACGATGTGATAATTTGTCAGAAGATGTAGGAGGGAAAGAAAAGCGAAGTTCTGGATATTTCTTGGCATTTGGTTGCCGTGTGACATCTGGATTGTTTTTGCGAAAAGTTAACGGAAAGGTATTTCTGCAGCACGAGATGCACATCGGATGTAGTGTTGTGGCACATACACGCTGTTATGGCCAGCCAACATCAAAGCGAGCTCGTAATTCTCTCAATACCTCACCACCTGGTCAGCCATCAAACCATTTTGCTTGCATGCTTTCTGGCCCAAGAAAATCCTGGTTATCGAGAGGGACCAGTCGTCGTGGCTTCGAGTTGCACATTTGTTTGCGAAATATGTGCAAACTTCTGACAACTTTCCTGTGTGGTCAGACAGGCTGGAAGTGAGTGGATCATGATGGAGGTGATTTTGCTGCCAAGAAGTCATGTCTGTGTCCTCAGTGAACTGCATCTGAGATGAGTTACACATCCATGGGAGAAAGTTTTTACTCCTCCTGCAAACGGATGGTCGCAGTCGCCTGTTGAGAACTCGTTGCAAAACGATCTTTTTTGTAAACGTTCTTTTCGAGGCACATCTGCTGTATCGATATTTAATTCAATTACTTTGTCGGCGTTTGCATCATAAATTGCATATCCTGGCAACCATCAGCGAAGATCCATCATTTCACTGATATCTAGAACTCAAAACTTCTCACAATGTACCAAATCGAATGGAGGTGCGACGAGCAGTCTCAAAGTGTCTTTTTGGCCGTTGAGTCTGAGCCTTTTCTCTCGAAGACATGCACGTACGCGTACGAACACACACACACACACACACACACACACACACATTGGAATTTGTGGTTTTGACACAAAAATCCCAGGAGTCTGAGTTCGTTGTCTGGGCCAGGATTGCAGACGGTGAGCGGCAGGCGTCAGAATGATTGAGGTTATCTGAGTGTCGGACCCCTCGACTCGGGAGCGTGACCTCGGAGCACAATCCCCGGGCACGAGGATCATCTGCGCGTGAATCTGTCTCCTGTGAGAACAGGGTGTGCACCTTCACTGTGTAATGTCGTGACGAGCGAATGAAATCCGAGGGAGTTACACATCGGCAGAACGGGTGGCAGTGACAATTCTTGCAACGGTACGTGGCACGTCGAACGCAAAACAGCAACTACACGAGTATTTCCTTCGTCCGAACCTCGGAACTTGGGAGACAGATAAAGGGGCGATGCGAATAAGGTCGTGACAGAAACAAATGTTCATGTGTCCAGCGCACGTGTAGATCTACTTGCAGAGGGTCTTCTACAGGTGCACATAATTTCTGACATGTCAAAAGTGGGTTTCTGTTTTCTTGCGGCTGGCCGATTGTGACGATGGACAGATTTGCACAGACTTTCGTCAGCACGACGTGGAAAACATCGGAAACTTGATAAGGCCAGAGATCATGTCAAACGGGAGACTTCAAGTGGCAAATTGCAAAGTAATGATGCCAGAGTTCAACTGAATTCCAGTGCCGTGTACTAAATCTCAGCCCGTCAAAAAGTTGGAAGCTGACAAACAACTGTCGTACATTTGTGGCGCTGACATACATGATGAAAACACTCAACTTTTTCTCATGGAGATTTTGTTTTTGTCGGATCACGACACACAAACTTGGGAGAAGCACTGGCCTGTACTCGTACAGCTGGATTTCGCACTCGTCCTGCCCTGCCTCGATGGGAGCGCTTGAGTGAGGTCTCTGTGACGAGATGTACTCGCATTGACTGTCCCGATCTGCATCGACGGCGCCAAGTAGCTCGCCAAATAATAATTGAGCGCTGAAGTTGACTTGTTTTGACCAAACGTGTTTCAATGGGCTTCTGTCTTGGTTCTTGCTGTCCGTCTTGTAACCATCATCTCTCAGAACACTGACGCAGTATGTTCTCAACATATTGACTTGACCATGAACACATGCGTGTTTTGTGAGCAGCAGGTTTCTCCCAATATATTCTCTTCCCTCGAGAACAGGGATTCAATAAAATAAAAATGGCCTTTGTGTATTTGTAATGCAGATTGGTGTATTGACCTGCTGTCTTGGTATTGGGAAGCGTGCTTTTATTTGCTGCAAAATCTCCACAGACTTCCTGTCAAATTTTGCCATCAACCATACTCGTGAGGTTGTCATAGAAACACGTCAGCCGTCTTCTCCGCATTTCCTTCTGGCTGATGAAAATTACTCCCAACAATAGCAAGGGAAGGTGTCCAGTGTGTTCGCACAGTTATACTCGTATTTCTCTGGTTTGTCCTAAAATGTTTTGAGCTGCAAAGCTGGGCGAAGAAGAAATGAACAAAGCATTCAAATTTTGACAATGATGCTGTAAACAAAAAAAAAAAAAAAGAGTTCAAGTTGCCCTGCCGAATCCCACGTCGCGATGGTTTTGCCGACATGTTTCTTCAAGTTGCAACTTGATAGCGAATGTTCTCTCCCCGTTGCATCGACAGCCAGTAGTTTTTGTGATGAAGGTACCTTTCTGCTGTGTGATAGGGTGTCTGTTTGGTGAATTGTTTTGAGCGATTTGTTGAGGCAGGCGAGGAGGGAAACGAAGTGAATTTTCCGCTCGGAGTGACGGCCGCGGCGAGCAAAACCTTTGTGGCTTCCCAATAGATATTCAGTTGGCTCTCCAGCACAAACGAAGCTGTCAACACGACGCGGAACAATGACCTTCAGCAAACTATTTTCAACAGGAAAAGCGTCAGAAGTCGTTTGAGATGCTCCACTGCACTTACATTGCAGTCACTCCAGAGATCTTTTGTCAGTGTTTGAAGTTGGTGCTGTTTTGGCACGTAAAAATTCTGGGTGACATCAAAACGCGATCAACAAGGCCCAGTCAAACTCGTAAAAGCTGCGTTGGATCCTTCAGCTTTGTAGTGTTGCACAAAACAGTCAAAATCGCTCCATCCAAAGAATGTCGACTTCAGCACAGGTGATGTCACATGTCATGGAACTTTTGGCTGCTCTTTGAGGTTGGTGATCAGCGGCGCAAGTCCAAGTTTTGACCTCGTGCTGAGCAGCGAACTTGTCTTGTGGCCGGCGGCGTCAGCGTCAGCGCGTCACAGCTGCGGGTTCAAATGCTGGTCGCGTCGTATTCAGTTTCACCTCCTGATGCAACAGTGTCAGTCCACCCCAATCTGTCAACATTGTCGCAGAAATAATTGGTCATCATTATGGCATTAGCCGGTTGAATGGTGTTGGGTTTCGCCAACTTGGCTTCATTTTGTACGGCTCATTAGAATGCGGCCCCTATGAACATTATTACCTGATGAATTATTATGTAATGCTGGAATCAACTCTTTTCATCACAATGAACTCTAGAGACGTTGTGGTGAATTCATGTTCAGCACCATCAGATTTGGGTGGCGTCAGCTTGACATTGGTTTTGCCATGACCATTTGCATAGACTGCGAGCGTTTGTCCGGTTTCGAGCACCGAACCTTTCCCTCCGTCCAGTCCGTGTGATTTCAGCGTTGATCTCATCCCGAAGCGTGATTCAGCGGCGAATTAAGACATCGGGCAAAACAAAGAGAACATACATTCATTAGATGCGTGTGTGATACGCTGTCCACTCGGCGTCAGAGTCGCGAAACGGAGAGCAGCTGTATTGAGTCCACTGAATATGGAAATTGATGGAAACCCCTTCGAAGTGTGTGGCCACTCGGCTGCTAATCCTGCGTGATCAAGATTTATCCCAGAAAATTCTGCCGATCTCGTTGACTTAGCAGTCGAAGAGATCTATGCAGTGCTGTGTCCTCGTAAATCGAGTGACTTGGAACCAGGAGTCTAAATCCTTGTCATGTTTGCGGTCGTGACCTCGAGCTGTCATTTCAAGGGATGGTCACCCGGCTATTTTCTGCTGTGAAAATGTCCAGTTGTCTTTGTTCTTTTGTGCAGAATACACAGAGGCGGAGTGTCTTTATGGGTTGTTCAGGTATCAGAATAGCTCAAAGAACTCACACGGAAGGATAATGAGCACATTCACCTTCGCAGTCAGAGACCGACATCTTGCCCGGCTGGGTTTGGCTGCGGGAGACGGCTCGATCATGACTGAAGTCCTTTTTCCCACTGCCAAATGTCCATGTCTTCCCGCTGACTCTACGCTTGATCTCCCGCGTTGTGGACTAAATGCATTCTATAAATTGTGCAGACTGTCAGGCCTGGCCAGTTGTCATTACAGGGTGCTTTTTGGGTTCCTTTGAGGCATTGGGTGCAGTAAATAGAAGTCATGAGAAAAGAGTCAAGTGCATTGCTCGATTCTTTTCAATCCGATGGGAAACTGAACCAGTGCAACTTCATAGCTTCTCATGAATGTCGAGTGAGTGTGCTTCGTATGTTGAGGGTCCTCGTCAGTCCCGTCGCGCGCATGCCACACTGTGCGTATCATGTGGTCGGTCACTTGGCATTGGAAGCCATCGAGTACGCTATCCGAGGACAGTTCCACAAAGGTTTAAGTACGTGCACGACGAGCGAGTTCTGACCTTGTGATCAGAACTGTAATGTGATGATACACAAGAATTTGCGGATTCCGGCGAGTTGTGCTGGGACAACATTTGGGTATCAGGATAAGAGATTTGCTGTGCAACCCGATCTGTGGATATTTGCCATTTGGAGACGGTGCGTATATTTTTCGTTGTGGATAGAAGTGATAAAAATGCGATTGCATTGCGATAACACCAAACAGTTTACCCAGTTGAGCAAATATGAAATGAAGTAGGCAACTGTCTGGAAGTGTGGAATAGTCTCTTTTGTAAACGCCGGGCTGCGAATGTGCGGGCTGCGGGGATAGTCTGGATTAATCCTCCTAATCTTCGAGCAAATTTGATTGAAAAAAGTGCGGCAAAATGACCAACATCTTTGTCATTGGAAAGGGTGACGGTTTGGGAAAGAAGAGCACCAATTCACAAAAGAACACCTTTGTGTTTGTTGCTGCACGAGAAGATGCACGAAAAAGAGTTCCAGGGACTTTTCCTGAGCTTCATCTATTGGTTGTGTGAAGGACTTGCGTGCTGCCATTGTGTTGCTGAACGTATCAGTTTCATCCATATTTGCAGTGCTTGTATTGAACGTGTCTTCTACATTCGGGAAACAAGGTGTGCGTGAAACTTGAAGCCAGAAAAGGAAACGGAGATCTGCAGAAAAAGAGCAGCACTGAATGGCAGTTTGTAATGTACACTCAGAAGGACAGGCAGGCGAATTACAGGCTCATTTTCGTCCAAACAATGCCTGCTGCTGCACAAAGGGGTTTCCACGGATACTGAAGGCAATTAGGACAGGAGAGTCACGTAACAATAAGTTGTCCGCGGGAAACAGAAGAAACGATGTCGTGTCTGCGAGACAAGGCTTCCATTAGGACGAGTCACGGATTTGGGCTCAGCAAACCCATGCGATTGCGTTCAGATCTGCTGCGCAGACCTCCGTTCAAAATGTCAAAAATCTGATCATTTGACGCAAAACACAATTTCGTGAAAGCCAACTTGCTCACTGTTGAGGTGTTTTGTGTGACTGTGACGAAATAAGCGCGACGAGGGCTTCAAAGGAGAAGGTTCGCCGAGAAGGACGCACGCACAGCAGATGCCGAGACCGAACATTCTTTGCTCAAACCTGTTGCTGTGTGTGCGAGCAAATCCCTGAGAGATTCAATCTCGGTCTCCGGATATTGCCTCTTGAAACGACCCCCTCTTACGTAATCAGTAATCAGTGGCCTTTAATTACAGCTGCTCGTATTTGGCTGCGTATGAGAACTGGGCGGACCCAAGTGATGTATTATGGCTGGTTCATACCACACTATATCATATCAAGGCTTTTCATTAAGGAACCATCAGAAACCTCCATAACGATGATAAATGGATAGCGTTGTGTGGCTGGAGAGAAGACCAACGCAATACAAATTCAGAAGCACTTGGTCGTAATGCGTGCATCGGCATTGTGTTTCTGTATTGGTCATCGTGCGGTGTACTTTGTACAGATGACAGGCTTTGTGCTGCGGTGTTGACTGGTGGAAAGATGCGTGTGTGCACAGCAGGCGGTCGTCGGCGCATTGATCTGCCTGCTGCCGCATCGCCTCCTCCGCTGCCGCGCCGCCTGCTTGCAGCCGGTCTGGTCGGCACAGATAGCCGCGAAGTCGGCGCGCCAACACTCATTTGAGTCTTGTTGCTACAGGCAGATGCTTCACCTGGGCTGCAGGCGAAAGGGAAATGCTTCATTGTCAGCAGTTCATGAACTGAATACGTTACAGCAACAGCACATGAGGTGTGGATATATTTGTACGCACAGACTGGGAGTTGTTTCAAGTGGACTGTCATGAGAGTAAGTTGTGCAAAAGTGCACCGTGAAGAACTGGGCTTCTACTGACACTTGACATCAGCAAACAATCAGAACCCAGTTTGTGTTGTTTTAGCAGAAGGAAGTTGGGTAAATTGGGCTTGATCCCTGCATGAAAACCTGCTACAAGTCAAGTCAACTGTCTCACTCGGAGTACGGAACGCAGTTACTTGACGATTCTACCAACTGGGATTCTGCCACTGGCACCTTGAAGGTGTTAAAAGCTACACACCTATGCGTTACTTTCATCTCGCGTCTTTATCAAAGGAATACATCTCATCTGCCTTGAGCCACAAATGTACGTAGCCTGGTAACATTCTGCGTGATGCAAATGAACTGAGAGTATCTTTATCCATGTATAATGCAGTAGAACTCTGCATTGGAAGTTCATGCGCGTGAACCTATTGTCACCAACGCCGCTGCGATGATATTGATGTAAGAGCTGCTAGTAAAACTGCTTCACGTCTGATCAGTCAGGAGAAAACGGTAGGTAGAGTTTTTGTTTTTATCTCTCTGTTCAGTCGTGATACTCGCGTCGTCAGGGAAGGTCGTGCGCTGCACACATCTTGAATGTCAGTCTCTTGTACTTGACAATTGGGAGGCAAACGAATTAAAAAGTGCAATACGATACTGAATGGCATGAAAATACGGTCTTGACACGTGCTGGAAGCAGGCAATTACTCGTATTTTTCGTGGCATTTTGAAACTGTGCTGGATTCTGCTGTCTCTGCCACAGTAACCGTGCAATCTGACAACTCCAACTTTGCCTTGCGTGAAAAGTTAGCCAGGCCAATTGTCGGTTTTTCTTCGCCAAATGACACGGTTGATTGTCGTGATCGGGCAATGCTGAACGTGGACATTGTGAGATATGCCCGAATGCAGAGCAGGCTTGCATGCGAAGCTTTTCCCTGTCCATCACATCAATTATGAACGTTAGACACGGGCTTTTCTTCGAGAGGAGCTGGAGTAAATTCCAGATGGGAGCCTTGTTACGAGTCAAGGATGCTCCCTCGCTGAAGTTTTGATGAGCGAATGCCACTTGTATCGTGGCAGGTTCCAAGCGGAGGCCGGCTCAGCATCTGGCTTGTGTTAATGTGGAGTTGCGTAAATGTAAAAATCAGATGCTCACGGCCTTCAGAAAGGATGAGCTGTTGCGGTGGGTGGTTCGTGGATCTCGCACGCTTGAAAGCTTGCCTTCGGTCTCTGTTTCTTGTGGCGTAAGTTTGAAGACTTGTCGGTGTTCATGCTGACTGTTATTCATCACCGTTCAAGACTGCAGCTCGTTTGGTGAACGCGCGAGATACTTGACGCCACTGGCGTGTGCGTTGCGATCCACTTGCTGGTGAATCACCGTCTGGTGTGTAACGAATTTCAGGCGTGTAAGTGATAAAATTGACGGCCAGGTTGGGCGAGCACTAATGCAGTGATCAATCTGTCAATACATTCAGACTACTTAAACGGCGCAATCTGGTTTTTGTCACTTAGCCTGCTGGTGGCCTCGCGCTCGCGCACGCATTCTTTTTGCTGCGAGGTCGACCACTGTGCAGAGCCAGGCAAGCAGCCCAGGAGTTGCACGTTCATGTGGTGAGTGACAAGTCTGATGCTTTGTGTGACCGTGACGCTCCCCGACGACAACAATGGTTGAATTTCATTTTGGTCTGCATGCAGCAAAAATGTACAAGGCTTTGACAAGGAAGAAAGTCGCTTGGTGCCAAATATTTGTCGACAAGCAAAACAAATTTTCGTTTGAAGGATTCCACACCTCGTCTTCCTTTTCCATTCGATTGACAGAAGAAGTAGCTCCTTTGATAAAACGGCCTGCATCGAAAAAGTTGCGTTTGACAAAAAAGAAACGAAACATCAACACCATGCGCGCCATCGCTGTTCAAAAGCATCTTCGAATATGGATCTCTTAATGGCACGCCCATGTGTGGGATTGAAGGGAAAACTACCTGTTCAAGACACATATCTCCATCATTTGCAACGTACGTATGTTGTGTGTGGATGTTATTGAGTGGTATTTTTATGGCGCCATTGATCGGGACGAGATGACCTCCGCTGATTATAGCCGTATTCTCCCCGCACCGGCTTTTTATGATTGATCACAAAGCTGTGGTTTCCACCCCAAAAGAGTCAAATACCCGGGTGGGAGGCGACGAATGAACATCGCATGCCAGAAGAGGTGAATGCGTCTTGTCACCAAGACTGATGAAAATGCAGCTGCTCCCTCAGTTGGAACATGGCTGTGGATGCAGGTTCTGCTTTGGCCGACCCCCGAAGATCCGTCATTTCTAATGAAGCTAATGAAACGTATGTCCATAAATGTCACATAAAGCGACTCCCCTGTTAATAATCTTAATCAGGGTTTTAATTAAGTGTGCAACTGTGGACATGCGTGGTACGGGCGAAACGGGCTCTTGGCATGCAATACGTACATACAGAGAATACTTTGCCCTGAAAACAGTGGATCACCACCACATTCGCGTCTTCCTTTCCAAAGGCTCGTTTGCTTGAGTGCAAACATGTGTGTTGTACGTGCAGCTTCTTTCGCTGCCTGCGGACGAGTGTGTCTCAAGTGAAGGGGAATGTTTGTCTTTCTAAGGGGCTTCACTAAATCTTTTATCTCGCCTCTCCCGCAGACTCGTAATCCCCGCTGCACCTTGTCCCTGTGGCCCCGTGCTAACGAGGCATGTTGGATTCGTCGAGTTCTCGTCGGGCTGATCAGGTCTAATTGTAACCTGATCCGGCAGCTCTCATCCTATTGTATTAAATGTGCGTCGCAGACGGGGCTCATCGGCATGCACGGCTGCTCACGTTTCATACAGCTTAACCACCTAATGTCACACTGGGGACCTAGATTTATGATGCAGTGATGTCGATAACGTGACACAGGTTGAGTCTCATTCTTCTGATTTCTCTGTTTGCGGGGTAATGAGGACGAAGTTCGGTGCGAATCTCAGAACAAAAGTTTGCCAACGGACCGGTCCTGTTGGATTGGTTGGGAATTGTGTCACCTTGTGCTTTTAGTGTCGACGAAAGGAAGATTATGGCAGGATTCGGTGGCATTAAAAATCTCATGTTTCGCGTGTGAGTGATCCCGCTCCTCAGGAGGTGCTTCCGCTCAGGCTTACAGGGACGGCGCACCAAATTGGGTCAGCTCTTGCCAAGGCGTGAGCGGGGCGTGTGCCAAGTTAATACGAGAACTTAATGCATAAATAACGGCACAAATATCAATATCTTTTGTCGCAGCAGAGGATCCAGTCGCTGTGAGGAGAGAATAGTTTTGCTCAAGTGTTTGTTTGGTTTGTCTCAACAGCTGCCTTTCTGTGTTGCGAGACTGCGGAATGATTTCTTGCGCAGTTTCTCTCGTTCCATGGACAAACCGACGACGAGAACAGCAAATAGACAACTTAATTATCTGGTGTATCAAAGAGGAGATATTCAGGCTTGTCTCCATTGATGGCAATTCGTATGCCGAAGCACTTTGTGTTGGACCAGTGGAGCTGTTCGTTCACTGAAACGGGCTCAGCAGATCTTCCGAGGTGAAGAAACCCGCTGCGTTCGCAGGGAAGCAAGAAATCTGAGCAGCGAGGCTTTTCCAGGTGAGGTGGCATGTCGCTGCTCCGGATTGAGATGTCTCCTGCTCTGCTGTGAGCCGTGGGGGTCGGGCACGAATTGGCCTAATCCTGCTCCGGTCTGGGAGCAGGCAAGCGGCGAACAGGCAATGTTAACCCTTTGATTCACCAAGACCTTGATAACCCGTCAGGTCGCAATGAACGCGGACCTCGAATGAGACTTGAATATTCTGTCGGCAGACGGCAGTTTGCTTTGCCTCAAGCGCACAGTTCTGATTCGACAGTTGTTTGGTTTTGCTGCTTGGACAATTTTGAAAAAGAAATCGAGGTTTTGTTATCGTTCTTCCAGCTTGGAAGAGATGAACATGTAAAGGCAACAACGAAATGTTGGTCGTGAAAGCTGGACTGGGGCGTTTGCAGATATTTCGGGAGCCATCCCCGGAAGGGTTACAGGTGATCACTGCAGCTTTGAGTATTGTCAGTGGCTGCCCGATCAAAGCAGCTTTATGTAACAAAAGATTCTTAACAAGCCATTGTTTCGCGATGGAGATTTAAATCTACGAGAGGAGGAAAGCCGGTTGAACCTCATTTCCGCAGTGATTGTTGTGATGAAGCTTTCCTTCATGACCGTCTCACTTGTGCAGAGGAATATGGGCTGAATTTGTTGTGCCTAGAATCAACACTCCCGGGAGATGAAGATACAAATATGGAAATGGCAATCATGATGCTGTAAATGTGCAAACCGCTACGTTGTTTGCCGACGGCAAACACGTTCCTGCAGTTCTTGACCACAACAAAGCAGACAAAACGTTTGATTTGCCTTCTTTGCTTCGTTCATCTGTTGAAATTTCATTTCTTCCCATTGTCTTTATCTCCGACTGGTATCAAAAGCCATTTCCCGTCAACACCGTCAAATGGCAAGACTCCACAAATACGTGTCCCAGCGGCATGAAATGATGGAAGTAATTCCTGTGGAAGATGAATATAACCCGGGGTTGAATTGAGTGGAATTGGGTTTGAGCCGAGGTTATCCCGGTCGGCTCTCTGTAGTGGCTCCTGGTGTGCAGCTAAGGGCAGCGACGTGTCAAAAATGCCTCATCTTTCAGGAATATCAAGCTGGAATGTGCAAAATTGTACTGATGCGTCGAATTCATGTTCATGAATCAAGAAGTCGTGAATACGAGTGATTGGAGGGCACGGGCAATGTGCAGTCTATCCCTTTGCATTTCTACGATCAGTGTTGATGGTTGTTGAGGTGTGGGGAATTATTTTGAGGACTTGTGAATGACCAGCACCTATCTGTGGGACTGAAGAAGTGATACATGTGAAAAGCATGGAGGTCAGGTGGGTGGTGCAATATTCAATTTGGCCTCTGCCCCAACAGATAGCTGATATCGGAGCGTTTGGTAAAACCCGACCTGTGGACAAACAGGTGTTATCGTGTGCACTTAGTCGAGTGGATCACGAGCCAGAGAACAGCAGGGATTTTCCAACTTCCAGGTAGGAAGTTGATAAGGAGATGAGAATATCCGTCTTGAAGCGAAAAGTCACACGGGGAAGCGCGCGGGAAGGTTGTGGGCGCTGTTGCTATCTGCCCTATTGTTGACTCGAAACTCTCTCTTGAGGCGGGATAAGATCTTCACCTGCAGTGAGCGCAGGAAATCACGCTCGCGCCTCTCAGAGTTTTCCATAAATATTTCCACAAAAGTAAACAACTCGCTTTCTCGTGTTTTGAGAGGCTCATTTCGGGCGTGTTGATACTTCTGTTCGTTCAAACGAAACGTGCAAGTCTCAACCAGAAGTGGAAAACATGCCAGTGTCCCTGGTGAAAGGCACTCAGTGCAACTGCGGAGCTGCTCTGGTTCCTCACGACTTGCTGGTTCCGACGCGAAAAGTTCCTTGGTTTCACATCAAGCTGCTCTCCGAAATACCAGTAATTCCATGAGGAACTGACCACGGCGAGAGGATTCCTGTGAAGATGGTGACAGAGCAAGCTGCTCGCTGATGCTGACATAAAATGGGTGTCCAAAATGTTTTTGCATTGTCTTCCTTCGAACAGAAGATGTCACCAAGAGGTGAAGACACCACAATATGTGCACTCTCAAGTTTTCCTGAGGCGTGTATCAACACCAAGAAGTATTCTTGTTGCAAAATCGGAAGAAACATCCTTGTAATTAGGATTCACCTGATCACAAGAGAATTTCTGTTCACATGGCGCTGTGGTACAAGGCAGCGGCTTCAAAGCCCGAGCAGTCTGATCCGGTTTTATTGATGCAGCTACAACGTTGTTTGCCTGTCATCGCATTGTAAACCTGCCTCCGCCATTATGGCTGGATTAGCAGCCGCATCCTTGATTAGTAGATAAATCATAATTTTATCATACATGTTTAATGCGGTATTATTTGCTTTTCGTATGCTTGCTGATTTATTCATGGGGCAGACGTTTTGTAACCGAACTCATGTCAGATGCCTTTACTTCACGTCTTTTGCACCCTTTTTCCGATATCGGTTTTCCAATCACAATTACTGGTTTCGAAGTTTTCCAGCGACGCCACCTTCATTGCACTAGGTGACATCAAATTACTATTGACTTCACGGACAAGATTTCTTCTTTTCACGGGAACAATGAAGACAATCAGATTTGGGAAGAGCTCATCCAGGGTTTTCTTCTTCCTGTACTTTCAGCAGTTTGGAACGTGACTCGTGCCTCGCCATGACCTAGTCGGCGGTCGCGAGCACGCCAGGCACCCGCGATGCAGAACCAGTCCCCGTATAGCGTGGACTCTCGGCCGCGCCCCGCGCCGCGCCCCTATCAGGCGCACCGCTCCCGCCGCGAGAAGGAGACGGCGCTCGCCGCTGACTACAGCTCCTCCGACGGCGAGGACGCCGGCTCGCCGCCGCACGGAGAGCCCGTGTACGACCGACGTCAGCGCAATGGCACCGCACCACATCTCGGTGAGTATGAATTATTTAGAACCAGGAGAGTGGAACGTTTTCGCGGCTGGCTGACTGGACCAGTTTGTTGCCGACTTGATTTCAGATCCGTTTTTGGATTTGGAAACAACGATTGCAGCCGCGAGGCGTCATCTCGTACGACCCTCATTTCTTCTGCGCATCAGCAAGCTATCCTTTTGAAATCTCCAACCCGCAGCAACTTGAGTTCGCATTCTTTTGCACAGTCATAATATCGTGTGTTTATCAGCCGCGGCAGCGGTCTGATATTGGTTTGCCCCTGTATCCGCGTCCGTCCGTCTTGGGCGGACAAAACCTCCGTTTTACCCCTGTTCCAGTGATCACAGACTGGA
>JAAUXT010106479.1_pt1 | contig 28948 bp, 28 predicted proteins | sample 7278171 | NCBI WGS metagenome assembly JAAUXT01 (sample SAMN14350112, study PRJNA611818) | marine sediment metagenome | isolation source: surface marine sediment (1.8m) | place: French Polynesia: Moorea | collected 2018-08
AAAATGATCAAAATGATGTCAAAAAAACTGTACTACTTGCACCGGAACCGGAAATAGCAGTACGATTTAAAAATGACAAATGACAATGACAGAGGGAATGAACCGCCTCGAATTTCACCAAACTGTCAACACCCCTTCACCGTGATCGGCAGTGCAGCGTGCGCCCGGCAAGAATTGACTGACTGGGTTTTCTATTTCTTGTGCCTTTTCACGGGTGCTTTGATGTTGTGTACGATCACACTTCCAGCACCTTCCACTCACTCCCCGTGGCACCCCCTGCAGTGTTTTCCCTCCTCAGCGGGCCACGCAACAGATTGTCGGAAACACTGAAAGCGAAACGTTTTTCAAAATTGCTGTGGCCACCAAGCAAGAAGTTCTGTTGAACATCAAAATTGTAGCTGGAAAATACAGAGGCATCACACACGAGCCCACTGTATTTTCCGCTGTGAAGTTTGATAGGATCTCACCGGCGTCAGAGCTCTGCAGAGGTTCGGTCGTGGGAACTCATGTTTGAATATTTAGCCTCACTCAGAAAGTTCACATAATTGCAGCCTTGCTAACAAAACTCTGACAGCAACATGAATCATGAGATGATGGCCTCCGAATGCTTTGCATTGCAGTCTGTACATGAAGGAATTTCTGCTGCTGTACATTTGAGATTCTTTCTGCTCAACTTATAGAGTCTTACAAAATTGCTGTCCAGCTGCATTGAGCTGGTTTTCCACCGGCCTTTTGACGAAATTGCTACGGGGCAACGTCAAATCAAGACACCTCTCGGACACAATCGCCTCAAGTTTCCGTCGTGCTTTGATCGGTCGTACCTTTTGAACAGGATTTTGTGCGGCCGATGATCATTAAATCAGCACCAGTTGACAGAGAATGTCGAGTGTTTGGGTCTTGTGGCCAGCAGGTGTCTGAAGTCTTGAGATTTAGTTGCCTTTTCATTTTTTCTCTGCCTTGCACCTCATGAGGTTTTTGATTTGCTTTCCTGTTGAAACTTCAAAGGAATTCAAAATCCTTCGCATTTGTGGCATTGCATTACAGTACCTCGTTCTTATAATATGTAATTCTGTATTGCAAGGCACGCTACAGTTCACGCAAAATTCTGATACAATTTTCCCGAAGGTCTTGAAGAACAAAGTCACACTGAATTTCGCTGCGCCGCTCGATGTGGAAACGGAGACACCTCATTGGCTGCTGACTTCGAGCATGACGATAAATTGCAGGTGGATGCAAATTTCAACCGGTTGTCACGGGCGACGGAGCCTGGTGAGGTCAGCAGTGTCTCCCTCTCCGCTGAAAACGCGCAGCAAAAGTTTTTGTCAGTTGAGGGCGCACGCGCCCAGGACCATTGCATTTTGCACGCGGACTTGAGTGGCGCACGTTCTTGTTCACTGCACCAATGAGGACTCCTCACATGCAGCCAGGCCTGGTCTCAAAGAGACACAGCTGCTGTGTCCGTGGGTTTGCGGACACTTGCAACACTCACCAAAGGCGACCGCAAAACCCAGCGAAGGCAGGGTTCTCACACTGTACAAAAATGGTTCCTGTGAAATCACACAATGACTTGTCAAGACCTTTGGTGGAGAGAGGAGTTGTGTGATTGAACAGGAACCTTTTTGCAAGGTGAGAACCCATTTCTACCACGATGCGAGCACACGGGACTGGTTTTGTGATCGCAGAGTTGTGGAACTCGGAAGAAAAAGGCAACGACAATGAACGCATCGAGTGCAGCATTGTTTGAGTCGAGTCATTTTGGACTGTTCTTCATCATCCTTTGTTCCTCATGCGTTGGCAGATCTGGAAATGGAAATGACGTGTTTTTGTGCTTGCTCAACAAAACCAAACGACCCCTTCTCTGTGACTGAAGCACCAGACTTTCAACACTGGTTGTTGGACTCCTATGTGGGAGAATTGTCACCATCATGCAGTTTGTGTCTGGGTGCGCGTGGCTTTCTGGTTTTGATATCCGAATGAAACACAACGTTTCAAATCGTGATCAGATAAGCGGAATCAATCTCACTCCACGACGTCGAAATCGGAGCCTGCTCTGTTTTTGTTTTCCTCTCGTGTGACCACGCGAAGCAAATCGTTGCGCTGACAAAGGGATCAAATCTTATGAGATTAAGGTAGCTTGAACAATCTGATAACTCATGATTCATTGTTGCACAAACATTGTAGTTTCAGATTCATACGGACGAGAGCAGCATAAATCAACGCGCGTCTTATTATTGATCGGTTGGCATGGACAGTAGAGGGTTGCTAAGAAATGAGATTTCTGACACTTTACCGTAGAGAACTGTTTTCATTGTTCTACATGCTGATTGGTGATGCTTGATAACACCTTCGTCACGAGGACTTTCCTTTCTTTGCGCTGACGGTAGAGACGGTCACTGAATTAATTTCGGGTTTCCACTGCCTGCAGAATGCGCACAGAAACCACAGTCAATGTGGTGCGAGGTGTGTTGCTCATGAAATTACATACGTTTACTTTGCTGATATAAAAATGCAATCGATTGGATCAGTGATCGAACGAAACCAGGTTTGCGGATGTGATCTTTAACCCTGGACCTGTTGGCGACAGACGTGGGTCACATTTGGTTTGTAGCAAAACTGAAGTGATCAAGAGTTTTGCGACTGGTTTGCGTCATACACCTGCACGCGTACACGGCCCAAGAAGGAACGAACTCTGCTTGGAGAACTGGACTGTTCCGTGACTTCTGATTCTCTTCTTGGGTAATCGGTGATCAGTGATCAGTAAGATCACGTTATCCTACGAATCAGATCTCACTTTCACTCTATTTGCACAGCATTTAAAAGAGAATTGGGCTATCACGAATTATCAAGGACACCACGAGGATTAAGCAGTGTTTGATAAGACTAAGACGCACACTCTATGGGAAGTTTCAGAGACTTGGATCATCAGTGACATCACACACCTTACCGACCGAAGCATTTTCAATACATTCTCGTTCTACGAACGGACTATAATTTTGATATGGATTGTAAAGTCATTTTCATGAGGTGTTGAGTGCAAACGTCCACGTTTTTTGTGGTCCTTCCAACGCACATCTCACTGAGAATGGGAGGCTGCAAACAGTCGTCAGCGTAACAGACTTCGTTTCGTAAGTACGTTCGCCTCACCCCAATCTTTGTTGTCTTTTTTTTTCTTCACCTCAATTTTGGCGTTCGGGTGCGGTTTGGCGCGTCTCCGTTCAGATCATTTTCGCTTCTTGTCAATCAAAATCTCAACGAGTTGATGAGAAATGAGAGTGTACCCTGTGGCAGAGATCACAGATAGAAAGGTGACGACTCGACGCTGTCAGGCTCTGTGCGCGTGACTCTGTGTGTGTTCACTACTTGTTCCTGATCTGCGTCCCAAGTTTCGGTGACATGACAGCACTCCCATGCACTGATCAGACAGTGGTTTCACTTTTCGCACTTGCAAGACAGTGGTGGATTTCCTGCAAATCATCACCCTGAAATTTCAGCAGCGTTGCAACGGGTGCACCGCGGCAGACTTGCGACGGGTCAGCTGGCTGCGGGGTGGGGGTGGGGTGGGGTTGGCCTGCAGGGGTCAGCCAGGCTGCAAGGAAATTGGGATTGTGGGTGGAGGAGTTGGGGTGCAGATCACTGCAGGGGATTGATCAGTGGGCAAGGTTGCGTCAGGTTGGGTTTGGCCCACAGAAGTGGGAGGTTGCTGTCAGGGGGTGGCCAGAGGGGAGGCGGGGGTTGGTTCACCGGGGAATTGGGATTTAGCCAGCAAGGAAGGGGCTGACTGGGTGGGGATTGGCCAGATCTACATGGCTAGTTGGCCGGCCGGGGGGGGGCAAGAATTCTATCATTGTCGGGTCAGATTTTCGCATGGTGTTTTGGGGAGGGTGCCGCACACAAGAACACTCAGATTGTGTCTTCTGGTGAGAAATCCGTCTGCTCACGCAAAGGTGATCAGTCACTTTTGTTTGCGCGCCGAATAAGACAAACGTCGCTTGTATCACCTGACTGGGGCAGCTGGCATCCATGAGAGTGCAGCTTCGCCAAAGATTTTGTCACGTTGTCAGTGACTCAGGATCGCACTTCAGGTCAAACTGCAGAGCCAGATGGTTCCTGTGTGAGGTGGGTGAGAAAACGTGGCTCGACCCAGGAGGGAAGGCTCGTTCCATTTGGATCAGCTGATCAATGTTGGTGGTCCTTGTTCAGGTCAACATTTGTGGTGCTCGCTTGGACGACAAATTCTGCTCAGGCATCAACACGGGGAAATATCAATCCCATTTTCCAGTGTTTCATTTGCATCAGTGTGCTGGTTGAGGAAATGGTTTTCAAATACAGTGTGTGTGTGTGTGTGTGTGCGTGTGTGTGTGTGTGTGTGTGTGTGTGTGTGTGTGAATCTTCTTCACGCTGCATGGGTTCAGAAAGTGTGCTTGGGGTCGCGTGCACATTACGTCCGTTTCAAAAAATATTAAAATTGGAGTCAGAGCAAACAGCAATGCTCAGACATTGTCAATTTTGTTCTGCTTCAACTGGATGGAGTGGATCTAAAATACTTTTGACGTGGAAAGCCCCGTTGGAATATTGTGTGGTCGTAATGCTATTCCACCAACGTCACAGGGAAACCATAAAAATTCCTCAGGACTCATAAATATTGAAGACTGATCGAATGCCTTTAAATCCGTGCATTATCTTTGTGATCCCGATCGCACAGTACATAAATTGGGCTCAAGAGTCCTGGCCGAAAAGTTCATTCTGTTCTTTCGCTTCACCAGACCCGCGAGTCAGATAACTTCACGCGTTGGCGCTGAAGCTCTTTCCTTCTTCCCCACAATAGCTCGCTTTTCTTTCTGTCGTTCTCTTGAGTGCAGTTGACACTTCGCAGGGGCAGACCTCTCAACACTCTGGATCTCCCTCCACTTTCGTTACGCTGTCCAACGCAAGGTCATGTTTTCAGTTCAACGTACGCTCGCGCGCGCGTGCGCGTGTATGTAAGTGTGTGTGTGTGTGTGTGTGTGTGTGTGTGCGCTCTGTGTGTGTGAGTGAGTGTGAGTGTGTGCTCTGTGTGTGTGTGTGCGTGTGTGTGTGTGTGAAATCAGACTTCCCTGGAGGCTGAACCACCTCAACGAAATATGTCCTGTTGCGTGGCTTGTTCAACACATGTGGAGGCTGAAGATACTTCGCGCTCACTGAAACCGTATAAATCTTAGAACGAAGATGTGAGAGTCGTGCATGTGTCGTGATGAGCAAACAAATCAGGTTCCGTTTTCACGGAAATATTTTTTCACAGGTTTTGGACTGTGTTTGCACTGCAAGGTGGAGCTCGGGACAGATCTCCAATGGATGTGGTGTAGACTGGCGACCAAATCACCTCAAATGCACAAATTTAATCAGATTCAGGACGCCTGGTGTTTATTCTCTTCGGTGGAAAATCAAGAAAAAATTTTCACACTCCACCTTGCTCAAACAGTGGCTTCTTGAAGAGGACTTCGCTAATGTGTCTTCATCCCCAAGACGATGTTCGATATTCACGACTCGGTCGCCGGCGCGCCCCTTCGTTTGTGTACCTTTGGTCAAAACTGAATCTAAACCAACACTGAATCACCCGCCTGAAGTTCCTATTTCGGTGAAAAGGACCGAGGGTGCGAGCGCACGCTGACTGATACCAAAATGTACAAGTCCGTGCAATTTCTGTCAAATCCCAATCAAAGAGTTGTGAGTGGAATGCCAGACTTGTGAGGAATGTTGTTTTGATGAGTGCTGCCCATTTGCTAAATTCGTGTTGGTATAAAAAGGCCCCGCAACTTGATGTTAGGATGAAATTTCCTTGATTGTACGTCCAGACACACTGCAGATATCAAATTGTGACAAATTCTGCGCAACACAATGATAGTTACCGATGTGCTTGACGAAGACTTTTGGTTTGAGGATTTGTTTCTGGAATGGGACCAGGAAAATGGGTAAATTGTTCCTGTTTTTGACGTTTTGATTTATTTTCACAGAATGCGTGTAAATGGGGTTGTGACAGTTGTGTGCCCAGGTGGCAACACGCCGTTCAAGTTCCTCTTTGGTCAGTGCCCTGATTATCTTTTCTCATTTCAGAGCCATGAACAGCCGAGATCAAAGCAACAAGAGCGGCGGCGCGTGCGGCGGCGCGCCGGGTTCCAAGACCGCGGAGCCGCCGCACTTCAACGTCACGTCCGCGACGCCGGAAACCGGTGGCGTCGGCGGCGTCGGCCGGGTCCCCAGCTTCGTGCGTCACGCCGATGACGACGCCCACGACGACAAGATGCGTCTTCCGCACATCGCACCAGCGACGACGTCGACGGCGGCGGCGGCGGCGTCCGCCAAACAACGCCAACCGTCGTCTGCGTCCGAGGGCCTGGAGATCAAACCGCTCTTCACTGCGCCATCGCAGGCGTTCAGCTGTCGTCCGTACAACAGTCGCTACAGCAGAGTGAGCCGGGAAGGTGAGCATGCACATCGCTGCCTGATTCATTCATCCTATTTTGTGACACGTGCGTCAAATTTCTATTTGTCACACGGTTGAAAATGGAATGCACGCAGTCAGATTTTAAACTTGCCTCATTTTGAGGCAAAAAGTATGAAATCATCGCTTTGAATGCTTTGCTTCGCTCGGCACCAGAGTTGTGAAGCCAAGCTTCACGGTGACAGACTGTTGTGAGTCCGAATGATTGAAGACGGACTTTTCAAAAGGTTTGTTTGCACGGCCAAGTTTTGTACTTTTGCGGGGGAGGCCTTGTAATGGTTGTCAACTGTAACGGCAGCAGCAATTCGTCTTTTTTGCAATTAGTTTTCACGACTCCTTATTTGGTGGATCAAGGAATGTGTCAGGATCCCTGACCCTTGACGGGTCCCCACCCCAAGACGTTCCGAAACCGTGGATTAGGGATGGGTCCCTGCTCCCATTTACTTGCCCCCTAGAAAAATACAATTCAGGAAAACGCAGCCAAAGACTCGTAAAAGTGTCATCTGTGTTGCTAATGCCACCGGAATCCACTAAATTTGGCGTGAAATTGAAGCAAAACAAACTTCGCAAAATCGCGCAGCTCGATTACAGCCCGCGGCCATTTCTCGGGGTGATGGACAAAACGTGTGTGCGAGTGTCGTTGTGATGGACAGCTCAGCACAGCTTGTGCAGAGAACACAGGGAAGATAAAAATGTGCCCCTTCGCTGCGTTTTTCAACGCGACAACAGTGGCATCAAAAGAAGATGTCCCTTTCAAAGATGTTTGATGTAGTATGATCGTCCGAGCAGTGGTCGTCGTCGTGGTGTTTGTCGTGCGGTGAAAACTATCCACGACATGCGTTGCTAAGTTTGCCCATGAGATCTTGAAAATGGAGTGGTGCTAGAAGCATGAGGAGAATGAGAATGAGCACCAGAACCAGTGTCGTGATCTACTGTCACCAAACGTACAAACTTTCCTTAAAATACTTGAGCAAATGTGCGCTTCTGTTTAAATACTTTAGATCCACATGTAAGTAGTATCAGATGGAAAGTCAACCCGGCTGACTGGCTGTTGGAAACATCATTATGAATGCCAGCCAACACATTTACTCACACAGTTTGTGTTGGGGTTTGCGGAGAAGAGTTCTTCACCTTGGAGAAAGTGGAGTCCCAAAGAAAAAACATTGTTCTGCAGGACTTGACAAAGCTCGGAAGTGGATATCGCGTCGTTGGCGTCCGTTGCTTGAATGGAGCTGAATTGCGTCTGACCGTGAGTTTTTGCGTTGCATCGCCAGCTTGCATGCGTCTGATTCTTTTGTCGTGCGATATATATTTGTAGAGGAAGCAGTGCAGCAGATGCACAAGTAGGACTCGTACGTACGTTGAATACGTTTGGGGATGGTGGGTGGAGAAACGACAGGTTATCAAAGCTGCATAGTGACTGACTGACTTGCAGTTCAGCCGCTTCCAACTCACAAATTACATTGGTGAGGCGTAAACGCACTCGAGTTTTTAATTAAAACCGTTGGAATAATCTTTTATTCAGACCTAATCTGTCCTCAGATCAAATTGAGTGTCACATTGTGGTCAGTTGTCAGTCGTTGCATCTCAATTTGTTGGGTTTGCAATTCATTCACCTGCCCAATTACAGTGATGAATTGTGAAATATACATGAACTGAAAATTAGTTTTTTTTTCGATAAAGCAACGGTAATGATACCTTTCCACAAAAAAACAGTTGTTGGATTTTGAAACAAGCGTCGCTCCCTTATTGATGATCTGTTTGTTGAGAGGCTGTGGTCAGAAGTGGAAATTAAGTTCTGTGCGCGAGTGCCAGAAATTACACGTTCATTCAGGTGACCATAAAAGCACGTCGACATTTGCATGACCGGTCCCAGCAATTACAAATTGGCATTTGACAGGAGAAAATTCATTGATCAGTCGCACTCTGTTTTCACGCAGAGCTTCAAACGACTCGATCCTGCAGGTGTCGAGAGAGAAAAGAGATGCGATTCGTGTGTTCAGCGAGTGCGTACACCTTCTTCTCATGGATCAAGATTGAGACACACAGATCTATCTCACAGACTGTGATTAATTCGGCTTTCCTGTCAACCCCGTACTTCAAGCAACGAAAGCTTGACAATTGTTTGGGATTTCCAAAACACAAAAGCGCCCTATAAAAACAAGGAGAAGCTATGGAAATATTTAGTGAGGAACCTGATCCTCAATTTAGCAGAGAGTAGCGCAGGTTGTGTTTCATTTTGTGACAACTCGTCAAGGAAGACATGTGAATCTGTCAGAGGAAAACAGCTGGTGACGGCGCAGCGCGACAGATCAGTTCCAGATGCGACCCGACCCGCTCTAATGGCGCTCGCACACTCGCTTCTTGTCACAATCGGTTCTCCACTGAACTGACAAGTCTTCCCAGCTTGAAAGGGCTGCGGTGTCACCGCTCCGCGGGTAATAAAGGTCATTGCCCGGAATTAGCAGGTTGTTCTGTCAAAATTTGCTGCATCAAAGAAGAACCTCCTGTCTGCACTTGTCATATGTGAATCCCAGCTCTGGTCCCGCGAGTTCAACACCCTCAAGTGCGTGCGCTGGTCAGAACAAACAAACACAACAACGAAGCGTGAAAATGAAAATGAAAACTTTTGCTTGAAGACAATGGGAGAACATCTTTCAGACACCCCCCTCCGGAACCCACCCCCCATCGGATCGGTCTCTTCATAGATCTGTGAACACACAAGTCAAAATTGTTTTTGTGACACCCAGTGACACTGCATTAGACGAGCATTCCAGAAATGCACAATCTGGAATTGCTGCAAATGGACCGCGTTCTCTTGTTCTCCAACGCTTTTTCGTGAAAACACGCGCTGTGAAAGATTTTCAGAAGCAGCCCTTCCCAATCAATTCAAGGAGACAAACCTTGCAAAAGTTGTGCCATATGTCACATGCAGTGGGGATTGTAAGGATGACCCACGCGTGTGCTTCGAGCTTTTGAGAACCGTTAATAATTGCACCAACACCTGGAGTGAAAAAGTGTACAACTGTGTTTGTAAGTACATATTCAACACGCCCGCACAACGCAAGTACACTTTTGTTGCTTTCAGAGGAGCGCTCTATGCTTTGTGGTAAGTCTGCTCTATGAAAGCCCGTGGGACCCACAGATGACTTGGGAAAAAAGATCCCACGCGATAGAATGTCATGTTTTGGGGCAATAACACAAGTAACTAGGCAAAAAGACGTTGTGGTCACAACGGAATCGATTCAAAGAGTCATTGGATTCTCATAAATGTATGAACAAACAATTTCTATCGTGGAACTCAATGCCTGGGCAATACTACTCAGCAATTTGGTCGATACAGTGGCACAACTGAAGCGAAATATGGATTATGTGGGATCAATAGATTATGGTTTTCTGTAAGTCATTTTGTTCAGTATAAATTTTGGACGAATAGACCGGTAGATACTGGCGAAGCGGCAGACACACGCACGCATGTCTCAGCTTCGGGCTGCTGTCTTGAAGAGCTTTCCAGCTCTTCAGACTCGCAGTTGCTCAAGTCCACTTCGAATGAGGTGATTGGGAGGGTTTTTGTTTTTCAAAAACAAAATGGCGATCTGTCAATCTGTGTTATTTTGTTTCCCTTTTCAGCCCGATTGCTCGAACACCGGCCTTGACTTTCTCTTGCGATTCAAGAGAATACATACAAGTTTTGTTGCTGCCAAATTTGTTTCGCGTGCTATTGTCATACATCAGAACAAATAACTCGAGGAAATTCGACAACTTTGGCACAAAAACGAACGTACGGCCTGTTGACAGCTTCCAAGATATGTGATACGAGTGAACACAACGGGCAGTTCGGACCCTCTTGCTGGAGTTTGGGGTGCCTTTCACACAACCCAATCCTGGTTGGGTCGAACCCTATTTGGGTTGGGGGGGGGGCAGGTCAAACTTGCTGGAGTCGGCCTGGGGACAAGTCTTGTGGGCTCTTTGGATCTCCACGAGGACACATGCAAAGGAAAGCCGAAGCGAGAAGATAATTCTCCCAACACTGAACGGACGCACAATTGAATTTGATTTACGCGGCCCGTTTCTTGCAGACGTCCATTGCGCAGAGCACGCGCACCTGCTGATCAGTATCACGCTTTGACGGCAGAGGTGGGCGGCACAAAATTTCTATTTATTTCATAACCAGTTTGATGTGTCTTTCAGTCGAACGGGCACAAAATGGTTCCACGTCAACGCTTTGTGAGAACGTTGTGATAAGGACTTTGCAAATGTGCACTTGAGCATTGAAAAGGATTTTGCAAAGATTTTCCGATATTCTCGTATTTCAATCGTTCATCCCAGTGCTTATTTGGTAATAGCCGTGTGCAAATGAGTTCAAATACAACAGAAGTCGGTGAGCAGTTGTTTGGCTGAACCCTTGGTTGGAAGGAAATGTCAGGTTTATCGCTTTCATGCAGTGCAGGGACTTGCAGATCTGTGCGCATGTCTGGCAGTGCGCAACTTCTGATCAACAGATTATCCAACACAATACTATTCACAGTCGCTGTCAAAATGACTTCAAAATGTTGACTGTCCTATTTTTGCGCAAGGCTTTTTCGAGTTCGAACCTCTTGCTGGAGAGAAAATCCGTCTCTCGTCCACAAAATGAGAGAGGTTCAGATGCACAAAATTCCGAACGTTGCGCGCTGAAATACCGCACGCGCGTGCAAAGATGGTGAGAGGCAAGAAAAACTTTTTGATAGGCACTATTTTTTTGGCAATCCGTTTGGCTTCGTGCTTCTGAAATTCATGTCACCAATCCATTTGTCAAAATCAGATGCAGCAATGATACACACGCGAGTCCGTATCCTTTCAGTCATGCAGGCCGGATTTGTTTTCAACTTCAGTTTTTCATGACAGGGGAGAATGCACAAGTCAAAAATACGCCTGTTGTTGGTGCAACGGGAATTTTTCTCTGATGCACATCTCAAGGTCTTTGTGTCAAACTTCCAAAAACGTGGTTCAACAATCCACCCTCACTGGTCCTGCAGAGTGGGCTCACACAACGAAGGAAGAAACGGAGCAAAACTTTTTTTGTGATGTGTTTTGTTCACTGTGACAATTTTTCTCAAAGAAATTCATGGGCAAACACAGAGAACATTTTCCTGCCCAAGTGTGTCGTTGTCCAGCAGGCCTGCTGGTCACCTTGAGAAAACCCGGCGTGTGAAACACATTGTCTGCGTGTATTCCAGGTGGACCGAGCGCAGGAGACAGCGGCGGCGGCGGCGGTGGAGGTGGCGGCGGCGGCGGCGGCGGCGGCAGCGTGTACGGACCGCCGTGCGCGGCGGGCCTCATGTCCCAGGGTAGTCCGTCCACAGCTTCTGGTCACGGTTCACCGGGCAAGCCGCTTGGTGCGGGACATCCTCCTCCTCCTCCCACTTCGGGCCAGCCTCATCCCAATGAAGCTGTCCATAAAATGACAAACCAGCAAATCCAGGCTCAGCAACCTCCTACACCGACACCGAGTGACGTATCCAGTGTCCACACCACGACACCGAGAGCCAACTTCTTCTCCAGTAGAGATCCGCACTCCTCGAGCGCCGCGCACAAAAATGACAACTTCTTGGTGCCTGGGCCGGTGAAACCTACCGAGTCGTGGGGGTCGTTTCGGATTCTCCCGGAAGTACCCCACACAAGCGCGAACAACAATACGAGCGTGACGAGCTCGTCTGCCGCGCCGCCGCACAGCACAGCCGCGAGCGTCGCGCCACTGCCGCCGCCGGGACCACCGCACCACCACCCGGGGAGCGTGCTGTCGCACTACCCGTGCAGCACCAACTCGCTGTCGCCGTTCCTGACGACGGACCTCGCGTCTTCCTCCCCGACGTGCTCCAACATCACGAGTCCTCGCAGCTCGGCCACGTTCCGGACCAACCCGCGGAAGCGCGCGCTCTCCATCTCGCCGCTCCATCCCGAGGGGCTGAACGTGGATATCAACGCGCTCATGCGCTTCTCGCCGACGACGCTGTTCCGGAGCATCGTCGGGTCACGAGGGTCGTCCTCCACCACCTCGCCGCAGCCCGGGCAACCCCCGCAGGGCAGCGTGGGGCACATCGCCGTGAGGCCGAGTTGCCAGGCCGCGAGCGGCGCCGCCATCGCGTCCCATGGCGCCAGCGCAGCAGGCATGAGCAGAAACAGCTTCTCCAACTGTTCACAGCAGACTCACTTCAAAAAGGAACAAGACTACCCAACCCCGGAAGGAAACCCTGGTCCTTTGTTGCCGTATATGCAAATGGGTGACCTGGAAACCACTGGCGGCGGGGGGTCAGGCCTGGGTTCTCACGATACCCCGAACGGAATGTACAGTCACAATATGATGGTGATCGCTCCCCAAGGGAACCTGGCCGTCACCAATGGTCCCTACAGCGACAGCCACATGAACTCTCCCGCGCAAGAGATAAACTACCCCATGGCGCACCCGCCCAACGGGCAATTCAAGCAGGAACCGAACAACTCCATGGACATGTATGGGAGTCAAATGCACATATCTCATGGGCATTCCTTGCAGGGAAACATGCCTCCCACGGAGGGCCAGTCCCTGGAGGCGAGCATGCCCCCGCCCCCGCCCTACACCGAAGCCATGAACCACGGGTACGACAACCCTGGACAGGACGGCCATTATGACAGTTCCCCACATCACGACCCTGACATGGACACCAAGACTGAGAACGGAGAAATGGACACTGAACCCAAGAGGCTCATGTGCCGGTGGATTGATTGCAATCAGTTCTTCCCTGAGCAGGATGACCTGGTCCGGCACATAGAGAAATCGCACATTGACCAGCGCAAGGGAGAAGACTTCACGTGCTTCTGGGCCGCGTGTCAGCGGAGGTACAAGCCGTTCAACGCCCGATACAAACTCCTGATTCACATGCGTGTCCACAGTGGGGAGAAACCCAACAAGTGCACCGTGAGTATCGGCCCCGATCTGACACACACACACACACACACACACACACACACACACACACTCTCTCTCTCTCTCTCTCTCTCTCTCACTCTCTCTCTCTCTCTCCTCTCTCTGTGTCTCTCTCTCTCCTCTCTCTCTCTCTCTCACACACACACACACGCTCGCGCGCGCGGAGTCCAGATTCTCCACCACCTGCCTGTTGAAGTCGCACCTGTTCGCGAACGCACACAGACGCCTTTCCTCCATAACCAACGTCTTGCTTTGATTTCTAATTGTGGGTTGTCCCCTCGGGTTTGAAACAAATTTTCTTTCACATGTGGTGTCTTGGGATGTCCCAGTTCTGTCCCATCCTGTCCCTACAGGGGCCACATGAAGGGGTTGACATCCCCGCCTGGGACATCGCACTCGCAGTTGCCTTTCGCACAGCTTCTTGTTGTTTCAAGTGCAAGTAGCTTCGTACTGTGAAGAAACACCAAACTTCAATTGAGGGTTGAAAGTTCAAGAGAAAAGGTCATTGACGTCAAACAAAAAGCGCTGGGAGAGACAATCATCTTTATGGGCACAACACTTGTCGGGCAAATCCACCGTTGACAGTGAATACCTGGCGACACAGAATGTATAGACATCTTGAATCCCGGTGATGGTGGCACTTGGGGCTGCAAAACATTCATCGCATCATGATCCTGAAGTCAAAATGCCTTTGTTGCGTTCCGGTTATCAAAATTCCTCAAGTGTTTATGACTCGAGCATACCACAAATATTTTTTACACGCGTATCTAACCTGTAGTCGGACATTTAGGTTCGTAAAAACTTCTGAAGATAAGATCGAGCGTTTTGACACTGCACGCACGCTTGACAAGACGGTGCCCTCGAATCTCTTTCAAAACCTAATCCGACGCACACACAATTTCTTTTTTCAGTTCGAAGGTTGTACAAAAGCCTTCTCGCGACTGGAAAACCTCAAGATCCACCTGCGGTCACACACGGGGGAGAAACCTTACGTGTGCCAACACCCAGGCTGTCAGAAGGCCTTCTCCAATTCATCTGACAGAGCTAAGCACCAAAGGACACACCAAGACACGGTAAAGGTTCAAATTCCCAGTCTCACTGACAACATCCGTAACCTCACAGAGACAGATAACGGGATTTGATTGAGGAGATCAGTAACCCAGTGGGGGCTAATCCTAATTGTGAAAGACAAAATTTTTGGCTGTTGGCGCAAGAAAGGCGCTCTTTCTGAGCAAAAGGTCTTCGCCTATTGGAACCGCTCAAATTTCATGAATGGGCTCCTGTGCGTTTTTGCACGGGATTGTGTTCGAGTACACGCAAATCGGTTTCATTGCAGTCACTATATATATGGTCAAAATGGCACGAATGAACTCAGATTATTATGCAACAAACGGCTTGTCTTTGCGCCCCCCCCCCCCCGCAAAGGAGATAGCCCTGCTGCTCAACAGGTCAAAAGGAAATTTCTGCGCCCCCGCCCCGCACGTTGTGATTGAGTCACTGCAGTCTTGTTTTGTTCCAGAAACCTTACGCCTGTGTGGTACCTGGCTGCAACAAACGCTACACCGATCCAAGTTCCTTACGGAAACACGTGAAGAACCACAACAACAAAACGCCAGGGTCCAAACGAGTAAGGAAGTTGTTCGCTTGTTTTATTGACTTGCAACTGTGCCAAACTCCTCATGAAATGAGACTTTCTTCAAGTTGTAGACAAATACAGACAGGAAGTGAAGATGTTTTTTCACGCAAAAGATGGATCAATTTATTGTTGTGTGTGTCGTGACTTCGGGTTGTTTCCTATCAATCGGGGCTGCATACAAAAGTGGATTGATCAAATTAGAGGCTACTGTTATGGTCAGCAATTTGATTAGGAATTAAACATTTACCACATTGGATTATCGGGACGAACCCAAATTTGTAACTTGGTGCCATCAATCATCACTCTGTGTTGTGCGCCGCAGTTCTAAATGTTACGGAAAGAAAACTAATTTGGTTTGTGTCACTGCTGAAGGATGCGTATCCGGTTATTGAATTGTTTGATTACTTTTAATCAGGCCAATTTTGGGGTTATCCAACTGATTAAGTGATCAAATATTCATTTTCTTTCACTTTATTCTCGTTCACAAAATTCGCCTCTGTACCAACCAGGTCAACTGTACTGGAAGGGACAATCATCAAAAGACTCGTCTCATCAGCAGTGATGTAGTTCAGGATTGTATCACGCAAAATTAACCCATCAACTTGTGACGAGTTCAAAATATATGGCTGGTTATTTATTGTCGAGGTTCGGATGACACGAGATGGAAAAAGATTATCTGATTTCATACTGCAGAAGTGTTACAGATATAAACACGCACGCTGAAGTGTTACAGATACAAAAACGCACGAACACACGCACGCACACATACACACACGCACAAACACACACGCACACACACATACATACACGCACGCACACAGAATGTTCCAGGTGAACACAGGTATTCCCGTCTCCTTGCAGATGAGATCAGCCAAGGATGAGTTTGGGAACCCGCTGGAGATGGCGCCATGTTTGGCGATTCACCCGGTCAGACCCGACGGCTCTCCCATGATGGACGCCGACAGCAGATCGCCACGCCCGGACATGTACCCAGGTAAAGAAACAAACAAACAAACAAACAAACAAACAAACACCCAGAGATCAAACGCGACCTTCCTGGCATTTCAAGAAAAGAAGGCGGCAGAGACCTTGTGTTGTTTGTCTCATTTTTGTCGTGCGTCTGTTTGCGCGACCAGATATTGCACGCGTTTGACACCAGAAATGCCAATTGATGTCCTGACTTTGTCGTGTGAAGTTCTGTTTCTGACGTCTACCTTTTGTCTCGTTGCAGGGATGCAGTTTGGCCACCACGCGTTGAATGGAGCTTCCATGCACGTTCCCGCTCCGTGTATGCCGCACCATCCTCTGAATCCAGTGGACGAAATGGAGCACAGGTATGTGCACCAAGCTTATTCGCCTTCAAGACTTGAGAACACGCTGGTCCAACTCAAATTTTTGTGATTGCTGGATCATTGTTGGTCTTGCTCATTTGCAGGGTTGGAGGAGGGTTCAACCCGACGCCGAACGGTGCTCTGGTTGCCCCGAGGCGCCTCATGCCCCCGGTGAACGGCCGCCCGTCCCCGAGGAGTCTGCCCAGCGTGCACGTCACCAAGGCCCCGGGGATGGGACCCGGGATGCCGCCCGCACCCTCACCCTACTCACAGGACCAGGCAGTGCACCCTCAAACGACAGGTGAGTAAGACGCCTCGTAGACCATACACTTCGTATAAATTGTTCCACACGAAACACGAAGAATCAAGATAACGCTATTTTCGAATGCTTTCATGGGCTGAAGAAACGTGACCTTTCTTTTTTAACGTGAAGTGGTGCAAAGCTCGAAAACTCAACTTGTTTTGCTTGAATTGCAGTGCCAACCCCCGGCTCCACGGAAGTACCCATGACGCAGGAGTCACCGTCGGCGACGGTGACGGCGACGGCGATGCAGGACGCGACGTCGAGCCCGGTGAACACGTCGCTCTACTCGAGCACCGACTCGTACATGAGCAGCAGCATGTCGTCCCCGCTCCAGTCGCACCACCAGCATCACCACCACCAGGGGGCAGCACACCGCTCCGTGCACCACCCCGTCAACTACCTGTCCCAGGTCGGGAACGTGCCGCTCGCCAACGACTACACCGCTATGCCCTGCAACCTTCAGGTACGCACTGAGTGTGATGTTGTTCACCCAGTTTCGAGCTCGCGCATCAACCGAAAGACCTGCGCCGAGAGAAAATTTTCACGTCGTGAAAGGCGCAACTTTGGTGGCTTTGAATCTGTTTGCGAATCTGAATTGCGAATATCACCAAGAACTTCACGCAGATTTTGATTTGATTTGATTGCAGGAGCGAATGATGGTCGGACAGAGCAACGGACAAGGCTTCCACATGGCGACGATTCCGACCTTCGAGGAGACGATCGCCAACCTTCCGTACGACGCTATGCAGCTGCAGCGTACTGCAGTCCCCAACCCTTCTGGTAAGTCCCAGGCCGTTAAACAAAAGCAGTGCAGCTTTCAGAACCTGCAGTTTGATGTTTTGGTCACCAACAAAAGTTTGGTCCATGCACGTTTGTGTCAGTCTGAAACGAAAACGTCGCTTTCTTAGACGTGGTTGATAATTTTGTTTGCAATGACTGATGAATCTGTGTAACTCTTTCCTCTCGTTTTACAGGCAGCGCGTAGGCGTGACATCCCGATCTCTGCTCTGATTCTGCGAACCACAGATGATGGTACGTGCAGAACATGCAACGTGCGTGTTTTCTGGGAAGCCTCACATTCAACCAAATCATCTTTCATGCCAGTCTTGCTTTGCACGAAATTGTTGACACTCATTCAAATTGTTAAAAAAAAGTCATGTTTCACGTCCGTGTATTCAGCTGGATTGTCACACACGCTGATCAGCTGTCCTGTCCCTTTTCGCCAACATGCGCGCACAATGGACAAGTTTCTCTGAGGATCCATCACACGCAATATTTTTGCTCAAAAGTGTTTCTGGTGTGACCCCCTCCACCCTCGGGAACGCCTCTCAAGCACGAAGCTGAGTCTTTGATCCTGGTTGAAGCTGAAGTTGTGCCACTCTTTGCAGGGAAGCAGTTCAGAGCTGCCATCTGGTTGAGGAACCAGAAACACCGCGGCTGCAGCAGCAGCCGCAGCAGCAGCAGCAGCAGCAGCAGCATCCCTCCCTCCGTGTACATACATGCAGCTGACAAGACGGATCCACACTGTGGTGCAAACTGCAACGACCGCGCAAAACGGAACAAGAAAGACTCCTGGCGTCGTCTTCTACACACAAAGAATGTAAATACGCAGAAAACTTGGACTTGTTGACGCGATGCCATGTCAGGACACAACCCGCAAAGTTTTTCATCCGTCCCTTTGTCCAGATTTACGTTTCTACATTTTTGCACACTTCCTGCCATAGTTCCTGCTCCCTTCTTGAACAGGTCATCGATGGTCACTTATCACAAAAGAAATGGCAAAGCGAAGCCATCAAAGGCCATCGAAATCAGTTCCACCTTGATATTTCACTGGGTCGGATCTCATATCTCGTCAGAGAGGGGGGGGGGCAGGCAGGCTCCTGAGGAGCCCCATTTTAACAGAAGACCTTTTGCGCCTGCAGCGTCAAATTACAATGGGGGGGGGGAAGTCAAGTATTTCAGTGGTCAGGGGGGAGGCAGCCCCCTGAATCTGTCCGTTTCACATGTTGGTCTTTTCGCCAATGTTCGCTTCGTGTCCAACTTCACTCAAGCAAGTGCCTGGTGTGCAAAACTTCTGACACGTTCACGCAAGGAAGGACATTCGGTTCCCTCCTGTCATTTTTCACTTGTTGCACATTTTGTCTTGGCGAACTGATGTGCCTTGCGCAAAGATGTGATGACGTCATCCGTGTATAAAAACGTTTTCCACAACTATATTTGTCGTGTGATGTACAGAGTCCGAACACGATTCGGAACAACAATGTTCATGACCGTTTGTTGTTGAGTAAATTTGCTATTTATTGTGATGATCCATAAAAAAACTTTTGTTGCATTTCACATTGTCCCTCGTCTCAATGGCAGAAACAAACATGAGGGAAAAGCGAAACGAATCTCACACAACTGATATGATGGTCTGTTTCTTCGTGGTTTGCCTCCAAACTTTGCGCGAATCAATGAAACAATTGTTTTGCAAAGATACAAGACATGAATCCAAAAGATGGAAAGCGAGGAGGGCGGGAGAGTGGGGGGCGGGAGGGAAGAATGCAGAAGAAAGAATACACCCGGCTCTGTGCAAATGACAGGAAATGACAGGGGGTTGGGGCAGGGAACGATACACCCTGCATTGCCAGCGGTGAAACCGGCGTCTTGGCAAACAAGATTGAAAAGTGAAACTGAGCGCAATGTCGGTTCACGCAGAACCACAGAAGTGAATTCACAAACAAGCACCGCCAACACGCCGATTGGTGGTGATGTCACCATTGCCTCGTTGTGATTTCTCACCCCCGGACGACAGATCAACAGGTCAGTTTGAGTGAAACAAACACTGAGCACCTCTTTTTCCTCAGACAACGGGACAGTGACGTGAGTGCATGGAAGACAGAACGCTGAGTGAACTGGATTGTCGAGTACGTTTGCACAGAAATTCGGCAAACACTTGCAAAAACAAACGAAGCTCATTGGCAAAGATACAAATGTCTCAAAAATTCTCAGCTGCAATTCTTCATTGTGAAATATTTTAAGTACATGTCCACAACAACGTCAGAAAAGTACAGCTGCTCGTTCGGCGACAAACGAGTCGTTTCGACACGGAGGGGCAAGCCCTTTCCCCATGGCTTACAAGTACGCTACAACTTCGTGCACCGTTCATCGAAAAATATAATACTCAAGATTTCAATGCTTTACAAAAAAGCACCAAGTGGGAAAAGCACTGGATGCACCTCGCACGAATGAAAATTATGTCTGAAGATGGGAAGCTGTTGTCGGAATCTCCGTTCATTCTCTCAGCTCTGAAAGCGCAACGTCTTCCACACAAAATTGAATGTCCACACCCTGCATGACAGGCAATCACCGTGTGGTCAGGAGACAAATACTCACTACTCAGTTGGACTAGTGTACAGTAACTAGCATGCAGGTTTTCAACATGTCCAAGCAACCTTCAACAACAAAGTCGCCAAACAGAAACACACAAACATTTCAAACGCAACGAACTGTAAACTCTGGAAAGTTTCAAAGAATAGCCTCTTTTCTGTTCACCCAAATGGGAAACCTGAACGGACTTACGTTTGAACCGCGTGGACCCCGAAATTTTACACGAAGCAATCATATCACATGCAAGTGAACGCACTTGTACTCGTACGGCTGACTGGAGACTGGTTTTCACGGCGTTTTCCTGGCATTCAGTATGGTCGGCCTGCATACTGGGCTTGAGGGGCGGGGGGATGCGGTGAGTACTGTCCCTGATACGGCGGCTGGTACCCTTGGTTTTGAGGGTAGGCCTACAAAATAAGTCAGGCGTACAAGTCACATTTTGTGGCAAAATGAATCACAACTGCATTTCGAGCGCCAAGTTCGCTGCGGATGACGCTTGTACACAGCTGCAGTCGAACACCAGTTTGTCAAAGTTAATTCTACTGGTTTGAGAGCGTCACCTTTGAAACAAGAAAAGCAGAGCTCTGAACACAAGCGCGTCCCAAGTGCACGTGCCATGTGTGACTCGTTTTCCCCCTTGGAAAGAACACACACCCTGACCTCGATGGTGTGTGTGTGTGTGTGTGTGTGAGTGTGAGGCGGGGTCACTGTGTGTGCGTGCGTGTGTAGGAGGTGGGGTCACTGTGTGTGTGTGTGTGTGTGTGTGTAGGAGGTGGGGTCAGTGTGTGTGCGTGCGTGTGTGTAGGAGGTGTGTGTGTGTGTGTGTGTGTGTGAGCCCCATGCGCACGTATGCCACTCCGGGTACGTTGCCCCGTCCATGGCCTCGGCCGTTTTCTCTGTGTGACACAGGCTGTTGCTCCTTCGGACGACAGATGATGTCCTGTATTCACCATTTGAACTCGATGACTTTTGTTTTGGCCAAACCTGAAACTGTGGTCCGGGTTGCATCTGCTTCTGGAGCTGCGGAACGCCCTTCCGGTACACGAGCATGTTGAGGATCGGCTTCCGCTTGATGTACTCGATCGCCTTCTTGTGCGTCACCACCGTCAGATCATGTCCGTTCACCTGCGTGAAACCAGAGAGGTTATGACAGCACCGTGACATGTCAGTTCTACGGCAAGTTTTCCAAAGCAGGAACAAAGTTGCATGGCGTTGTATCGTTGGGTAAAGCAGAGCAGGACAGACAGAACTGACCCCATCCTCGCAAGACGCGCGTACAAACCTGCAGGATCTTGTCGTGCATTTGGAGGCCTGGAAAAGAGAAACAAGCTGATGATCACCTCAACTCTTCAAAGCAAACACGTCACACGGTTGTCAGGCACCTCAACTTGGCGCAGAACAATGGATCAAACTTTTTGCTTGTTTTCTCTTTATCCACATTGTGACTCTTTTGAAAGTAGGCAATTGCTTCGCAACACACTGTCTTTTGCTCAGATATGTGTGGCTTTGCATGTCCAAATTCCTCACCTGCGTGGGCCGCGGGGCCGTTCTCGTACACGTGCGTCACGTAGACACCCTGCCATTGTGCAAAATAGAAGCACTGAACAATCTGCTTGGCGAGTTTGTCCAACAAATGCACGAGCATGTTCAGTGAAGTTGTAACGACAGATAAACGTTCAGTGAAGTCGACAGCTCAGGCGGAAACCATAACAAACGATCAAGTACGGGCAGACAACTGACACCAAACTTTCTTTACCTTGTCAGGGTATCCTTGGGGACTTCTGCCAGGATCCTGGTCGATACCGCCACCGATTTTGAAGCCACACTTGTACACGGGTTTTCCTTCAGGATCGAAATGGGGTTTGCCGAACTGATCAAGGTCGGGCTCCTTCTGAAGCACGACTGGAATCTGCAAAAAAAAAAAAAGTTTCATGTTACAACTGCAAGAATTGTCGACGTTTGAGTGGTGGTCCTGCTTCAGGCAAGATCGGCGGCTTGAAGTTCAGTTGCACGGTCGTTCCTTTTTCTGTACAATGAGTATGTTCCAGCCCGACACAGTCAGACGTCTTGCCAAAGACACCACAAACCGTGAACGGCAAGAGAGCCTGATATGTTTTTTGTGTTTGGCCTTTGACCAGACACTTTCAGGAAATGCTTTTCACTCGAATGGTCAAAGCAATGTCTCTCACACAAGGGACGGGGTAAAGAAATGAACCTTGTGTGTTAGCAAACCTACGCGTGAAACGTACCCCATAACACTCCAAAGGATCTCCAGCTGTGTGTCCTGCCATGAGAATCAAGTGAAAAATTGTAGAAACCTCTCTTTTTCAACCCGAGGATACTACCTCTCCGGAAGACGGGCGCGGGTCACGTCGTCGGAATACACCCAGTCGAAAGGCGCGCAGGAAGCTGTTTCAAAAATTGTCGGCAAAATTTTGATAGAACTGAGACTCATTTGTGACTTTGGCTCATTCGATGTCTTGAACCATATTTTAAACAAGGTGGAAGATGTATAGCGTGGGAATTTGGTACCGCAATGAGGTGAGGGCACAATAAAGGGCAAAGAACCAGTTTGGTTTTGGGCGATAATGAAGTGTTCAGCGTCGCAAGCATCCATGCGACAGGTGGAGAGATTCGCCAGCGGAGCCTCGAAAGTTGTTCATTTATTGTTTGTTGTTTTCCAGGGAGACCTATTTATATGTGCACCACGCACCATTGCAGGTTCAGAAATGGAGGACAGCGGCTTCCGTCACCTGGGTCTTTCTCATCTCTCCAGCTGTCACGTTGCTGCTGCTGTTTTTCGCGAGGATTTCTTTTCTGCAACCCCTTGAATGGATCACAGGTGAAATGACGGCATATTTTGCATCATTCCAGCTTGAACTGTGGCCAAACAAGGGAAACCTGCAGTTCTGACGTCAGAACCTGGTGGTCGCTCCACTCCTCCTTGTGCACTTACCTGGCACCATTGTATTTCCTGACTCCTGACATGGTTTGAATTGAATTGATGAAAAATACTCATTGTTTGGGGGGGGGGCTTATATTCAGAAAGGGGCATGGCGGTATGTTTATTGGGGCCATTGGGAATATTCAAAGGGGGGGGGGTCATGAAAAGTTGTGGATGGAATCCCACTCGAATGCCGAGGGTTTTTCGACATGTCTCGCCTTGCTGGCCGACGAACCGACTGTCAAGTATTTGCCCTTTGTGTCTTGCAGATTTTCTCCTTGCCTCCTTGAAGCTCAGCACGTGGTTTTATGTTGGAGTTACTTGTGTTGTGTTTGCCGTTCTTTCTGCGTGGAATTCCAGTTTCTACACCGGTAACAATTTCGTCTTTTTCACAGGAATATTGACATGAGTTTTCGAAAAATGTTCAGATTTTTGGCACAAAGAGATGTCAGATGTCGAAGCGATTCCTGATACCCAATCTCTTTATTTTGCAGTTCGACCAGTCATTTTGACCACCAGGTTTTCACACTTGGTCCACGCATTGAATGTGAGGCACATTTTGCACGCGTGTGGACACGGACTGGCGTCGGCTGTCCTGGCTTGGTGCTACACGAGCATCCTGAACAACCAGTTCTCTTCTCTGTCAACCAGCTGCCGTTCAGAAAGGTAGTGTCGCGTGTTTGGAAGGCAAGCAACTGTTTTAGTGTAGCGTGGGCGGACAGTTTGCATCACCACGGTTTTCTTTTCAGCCCATCGTGGTGTCTCAATGAGAAGCATTTGTTTCTCGTCCTCCACGGATTTTACCTCGGCTTCCTTTACGCTGTTGAATTCATTGGTCAGGGTCGCAACCATCTTCAGTTCCCCATCATCCAGGTGAGTGCGGGTCTTCATGGCTGCTGAACAATGTCTTTTTGTTCGCATTGGTATCATCATCCACTTTGTCACGTTGCACCATGGGAATGTGTGTGAATGAGGCTTCGACATTGCTCGATTGTTTGTTTCATTTCTGGTTTCAGCAACCGAAATTTTTCACCGTGAAGTCGGAAATCTACAACCTGATTCTCTCTTCGGTCAAGTGCAGTTTGAGGAAAATGAGATACTACTACGTGCTCTACTATTTGTTTCTCGGTATCTCAAGCTTGTTACTGAATCAACCGGTTGAGTTTGAAGCTTGTCGCACAGGATCAAAACGAGTATTCGTCTTTTTTCAATGCAGGGCCATTTTGTAGGCAGTGGATGAACAACAACATGAACCTGAAGGACGGGTGAGCACCGTCAGAGCGCTGGTTATCGCTGGTTGATTGGCCGATCTGTTTTCTTAGCGTGGAGAAAAGATGTCAAAAAAGTCCAAAAACGCCATTTCGCTCTATTCTGCAGGGAGGACGCATTGGGATTTGTTGGGTTCCTCAGCATTCGCCTGTTCTGGCACACTTTCCTTTGTGGAACGTGGATGATTTTCATGCTGGATCTCGCAAGGATTCTTTACACCGTGTATCAAACCGAGGTTTGGCGACACAACGCTTCCTCCTGACAACAGCTGTGTTCTGAATGTTCAGCCCTTTCCTTGTTTCCTCCGGGCAAATTTCAACTCAATGGTAATTTGCGATTTCAGCCTTTTGAGTTCAGCATATCAGCTCCCTTTGATGGAAAGGCAGACTTGTGTCTTCACAAAGCCATGGCCTGTTCCACAACTCCATTGGTGCAAGTGAGTCTGTTCACACCTTTCCAGTGTTGCCAACATTCTGCTTCGGTCACATGCCAGCACCTCGGCTGATTGTGCTTTGTCCTTTCCTCAGCATTTGGCGTATTTGGACTTGAGCCTGCTGGCGAAACAAAACTTTCACCGCCGTCGGGAGCTCTTCTCACTCAGTCAGCCAGGAGGACACCCGCACAACTGGAACAGTGTCTCGTCGGAATGCTTCAGTTCTCTGCAGCGTTTCTCTGACAGAATCTCAGCCTACAATGACAAAGTGTCCGTGGCCAGTGGACAAGCTCGCCAGATCAGCGGGGACAAAACGCCGCTCACCAAGTACCCAGGTGAACAGAGAGTTCGGGTTTTAGCTGTGACTATTTGAACCACGAAAGTGACTGCCATTCAAACAAAGTTCCTTTCTTGCATTCTGCAGGTGAAAAGAGTGGCACAGAAGGAGCATTGGATCTCAAACACAGAAAGGCACCGATTGCAACCCTTGGTGCGGATATGATTTCTCCGAACAAGAACGGTGCAGGTGCGTTGTTTTGTGGTTGATTCTTCTGGTCTAGACTGTGCGATTTTGATCGTTGATTCTTCTGGTCCTTTGCGATGATATTTCAACCCTTCCCCACGTACCTTTGCTTGGTGTTTCAGGTGAAGCGTCTGTTTTGAAACAGAAACCAACTCTGCTTGCGAAAGTGAGTGTGTTCTTAGTTGCTGCGAACAAAACAAAAAACGCTTGTCACACCCGCAATTTCAGGGCCGTCGCTGTGTGACCTCCATGGTTGTCGTTTCAGGTCAAGGAGCGTTTCAAGAAACGAAAAGCCGTGGCGTATTTCTCCAACGAGTTGCCAGAAAGTCAGAGCGGGGAACTCTTCACCGATGTTCAAATTTACATTTGGGCCGTTGAAGGTTTGTTCGGCAGAAATGTTAAAAATGGAATCGTTTTGTCGTTCTTGAGATTGACATGTGAAAAACAAGTGAAAAACTTCAAGGTCACAAAAATGATGTCACCAAATGAACAATGAGAACCTGTGGGGTCCAACCCTTTTTTTTGGGGAATTTTGTGATTGTTTCTTTTCAGCATTGACTGATCTGACTGTGTCTTCCTTCAACGAAGACAAGTTTGGGGTTGTTCAGAAATCGTTGCCAACCATCGTGACCAATCTGTTGCAACTTCTAGAGGCAAGTGTTTGACGCCTTCCTTTTCACAACGCGAAACAAAACTATCGGCACACTTGTTGCAAGTGAAAGATTCCACTGACTTCCTTTTGACCTTGCGTTTTTTTCCAGTCGGTTGAAAAGTTCAGCAAGATTGCACCTGGTCCAGCGAAGAAGGAAGGCGTCAAAGGGCAGCAAGCGACCGCCCTTCGACAGTCACTAAAAACTTGCCTGAAAACAGCCATGTACCGAATAGTAAACACATTTGGAAAACACATCAGGTAAACGGAAGATCTGACTCCAGAAAATTGAAATTTTGTCAGTCCTTTCATCATGCTTTCGAAGCAGTCAGCCATCAGGAATTTTCTATCTGCGGGCCCAGGAACTGGAAGCAAAGGTTGTCAATGAGAATGCCATCGCACGTTGCTTGGCATGGGAAGATTGTTTAGAGTTGGAACGTCAAGTTTCGAACATGTGTTTCAGCTGCGTGCCGCTGAGTCCAGAACACAGTCGTCGTCTTCACCAGTTCGTAGAATACAAAGAGTGAATTTGGCTTGGATTCTGTGGAAATGTAACTCAACCAAAGTTGACATTCGAGCGCTCAGAAGAAACGCAGAAGTTTTACGTTCGCAGGAATGTTGTCTTTGGAAGCAGAAAACTTTCGCATTTGACAGGAAAAGCGTCTCAAACAAAACAAGTTCGCTGTCGTTCGTCAACTTGTCAGTGCGATTGTCGAACTCGTGTTCAGTATTGCTGCCAGGAGCAGCACTTTTGATGGAAATAAATACGAACATTTCTGCTCTGCTTTCCGAGAATCTGTCGGTCTGGCACGGTGAGTTCTTACGTTCACTTTTGCGCAGTTGCACTGAAAATTGAAGAGTGAGGGAGGCGTAGCAAAAGCGTGTGGTGTGAAGAGGGAGGAAATTAAAAGTGCGGTGGGGTGTGGACGCACGGTCGCACTTACGAAACAAATGTTTTTCAAGAAACATGATTGCGGGCGGAAAGTTTCAACAAAAAAATGCGAAGGCTTGTCAGTTGATTTTCACACCAAGCACGCACACGCTGTGCTGTTTAGTTGTTCTGCGGTTTCGATGCCTGAAGAGAAACTCACAGCGGGAACCAGGCGCGCGCGCGTCGAGTTGGAACCTTTTCTGCACAAAGTCTGTATTCTTGCGATAACATGCCAGTGAGAGACCGAGTGAGTACAAGGCAATGTTTTGCCCAAGATCCTTCATTTTCATGTTGAAAGTTGATCTGCACACGGAATTACCACTGAGCTGAATACCACAACAGATCCAGAATCTTGTCTCAAGTTTTTGGCTTGGGGGGGGGGGGGGTTCTGTGCAGAAATTTGCTGAGTGGATCTTGTTTTGATTTTGATGTCCAGATTCACCCAGCTGAAGCACTGATCAAACCCGAAGTTTTTAACTGCAGTGATTTGACGAGAGCCTCTGTGTTCAGGTCTGGCAAATCCAGGGGTCGGACCTCCCTGGACTCCAGACTTCCTGCCCATGTGCTCAATTCCACTCCCTGCTGACAAGATCTTTTGCCCTGGACCCTGTCTTGTGTGAATTGTCCGTCCAAGCCCCACCTGCCAGGCTGCACCCGCACCGCACGAGTTCAGCTTGTAGGGGTGGGGCTGCAGGCATGCAGGGGACTCAAAAGACCTGATAGTCTGCAGTGTACCCGCGAGTCTGAGTTGATTCAGATCTGCTGCTGTGTGTTGTGTGAAATAGCAGTGGCAACCGAACTTTGATTTGAATTGCAAAGTCTGACCTTTGCTGCAAATTCTCCTGTTGAAAAACGTTTCACGTTTCACGTTCTGGAGACCCAAGAACTGGAGTAGGTCTAGTTTACTAACAAGTGGAGCACGGTGTAGTGATATCACAAACACACTGGTTGGTATCTCAGGAGAGACTGTCCCCGAGGGCAGGAACCTCCATATTTATTGACCTCATTCCAATCACACCATCTGGTGAGTGGTGGTTCTAAATTCACAGCTGGTGTATCACACCACACTCCTCCCCCACCAGGGGGCAGAGGGGTTCAACTACAATTTTTAATATTCTGAATATTTTTATCATAATTTATTAGATAGAAAATAGACACATAATAGCACAATATCACTATTTTGCTGAGTTTTCCCAGCATCCCTCCCCTATGGGGTGTCACATGACCCCTGGAGGTTTTCCTTTTCAACATGGCCACCCAAGAGAGGAACATAACTTTCGAGGAAACTGAACTACTGTCCTTCCTCCACCAAAACATAGTTAGAAAGTTGTGTGAGGAGGCTGCTAAACAGAATCTCTCTGCAAGACCCAAGAGTGGTCCAGGCTGTTGTTCGTCACTTTAATTTGGGACCAATATCGCACCAGATCTTCAATCACTTGGTTTGGCAACTTGCCCACACCATCTAAAGTGAGTGGTTTTGGTCCATGTCATCACCCCACACGGAACAAAGCCAGATGTGGAGTGACTATCAAACCACTTACCCCTTTGTTGGCCGGTGGCCACCAACCACACGAGACGGTCAAAGGCTCGGTGTGAGGTGGGTCCCAAGTTGAAATATGCCCAAACGGCCAGGATCACTCTCGGGTGTGTTTTAGGCAAGCACTGAACAGACGCCTCATAGGCAAGGTGACGGGCAACGTTTTGCCTCAAGAAAGCAATGATCTCATGTTCTTCTTGGCCAAGGTTCTGGGGATACATCCCTCCGGTAGCCATGACAGTCAAAGAGAGCGCAAAACCACAAGGGGTCACGTGATCAGCCCCTGGGGGGAAGGGATGCTGGGTAATTTCCAGCAAAATAGCAGAATTTTGATATTATGCATCTATTTATTGTATAATATATATATATTAATTTAATACAAAAATATTTAGAATATTTAAAATTGGTTGCAAAGGCCAATAAGAGCCGCGCCCCCTGGTGGGGGAGGAGTGTGGTGTGACACACCAGCCGTGAAATGTTAGAACCACTGGCACCGCTGACCAGGTGGCAGCACTGTACATTCAATAAAGCAAGAGATTCGCGCCACTGGGGCAGTCTCACCCGAGATACCAACCAGTGTGTTTGTGATATCACTACA
>JAAUXT010054661.1_pt1 | contig 28943 bp, 38 predicted proteins | sample 7278171 | NCBI WGS metagenome assembly JAAUXT01 (sample SAMN14350112, study PRJNA611818) | marine sediment metagenome | isolation source: surface marine sediment (1.8m) | place: French Polynesia: Moorea | collected 2018-08
ACCAAACTTGTCTACCTATCTAGATCTACCTCTCTAGATCCAGGACAGGGTCAGTCTCTTGTTCTGACACCAGTGTGAAGTAAATCAGAGTAATACTTCCTTTTGGTTTGTGTATAGGTTCTGCCGATCAACAACGTCCTAAATATTGTGACGCTGACGTCACGCCTTACACTTGTAATGCTGTCGTGACGGGAGAAGTTGGGTTATACATCAGGTTCAGACGTTTGGGCTCCCCCCAGCATTGCCGATCTTCCTGGAGTGACGCACTGTCAGTTGCATTCAAACAGTCAACACACTTGTGTTGCCCACGAGACAACGAGGTCAGCTTTACTGGCGGGAATCGCCGCAGCGTCAGTGCTGCCATCTCGAGTTGCGCGCGATGCAAATTCACAGAATTCTGGGATACATATGGCGGTTCGTTTTCGTACCTTTGTCTTTGTTTGAGAATTTCCTTGAAAAGGTGGTGGATTGCATCGGCTAAAGACCAGGTGAGCAAGTTATTTAGGTATTTGGTGGAAGAAGTTAACGAAAAAACTGATGGGTGGACGAAATATGTCTTGCAAATTGAGATATTTGGTCGCGTTTTGCATGAGTGATCGTTGCAGGGGTTTGGTTTCCGTGGACAAAACATGCTGAAACTGACATCCCAAGTCTTGAGTCGCAATTCACAAAACAATGCTCATATTTTAATGTGACTAGCAATGACAACTGTGTGACAGAATCATAAATTGGCAGATTGAAGCGTTACGACGTTTTGTGTTGAGGTAATTGACAACCTGAACGAGCCGAATGGTGATTGGTCGAAACGGGCACAAATGAGGTGAAAGAAACAGATGCTGTTTGAAGCCACGACCTTTCTCGTTATCTAAGACCGAGATTTCTCGGGTGTCATAAAATTCAAAATGCCCCGATTTGATGCATGACATGTGCAGGTGAATGGCGTGTGCGTCGGGGCAATCCTTTGACAATGCACGTGTGACTCGTTTGGTTGGTCTGCATGACACATTGAACCCAATTTGCTTCGCCGTGATTGGCTGTCTCAAAATTGAAACAATGGAAATACCCGACACACGTGCAGCTTCCGATAAACGCGAAACGACGTTGTAAACAAGTTGCAGCAGTGACGTACACGCACTGGCGTCGTATTCTGCAGGTCTCTTCATCAAGATGTCGGATCCACCAGCAACGGTGACGTCTGGCGCCCTGGAGACACCGACCGTGACCGGAGCAGCGTCGCTGGGGCAGGTGACATCGTCGTCGACCCCGGTCAGCGTCGCTCAGCCGGAGGCGACACCTGTCCCCGCGACGGTGCAGCAGTCGGTCGCGGCGGCGCCTCCTCCCCCGGCAGCGGCCCAGAGCTCCGTGGCGTCTGCTCCGACTCCGGTCCAGACCGTTGCTGTGGCAACGGGGTCAGGAAGCGGGACGCCGGCCAGCACCCCAACCCCGACCTCCACGCCCAGCACTCCCATGGCGAACACCCCGACGCCTCTCCAGCAACAGTTCCCGCAACTTGATCAACAGCAGATGCACCAACAGCCGCAACAGCAGCAGCAACTGCTACAGCAGCCGCAACAACAACAACAGCAGCAATTGCAACCGCTTGTGCAGCAGCTGTTAACACAGGCATCAAATGTGCAGCTTTTGACGCCGCAGCAGGTGGCTGGGCTGCGTCCGCAGCAACCAGGAAACGTGCAACAGGTCCTGAACCAGCAGCAGTCACAGCAGACTCAACAGATGCAGTTGGCGCAACAACGACTCATGCAGCCGCAACTGCAGTTTCAGCAGTTACAGGCAGCACAGCTCCAACAGGCCTCGGCGCAACAACAGTTACGGGCGCCCCTGGCTCTGCAGCAGCACACTTTGCAGGTACGAGGACCGTCTCAAAATTAACCGATCCGAATGCGGTTTTCGGCAAACAAAACTCCAATTTGATGCTGCCAACATTTAATGTGAACAGAAATCATGCCAACAAAGCCATGCCAATAACAAGAAACATGCATCCAGAACTAAAACAAGGTGTAAAAATTGAGTAAAACTGGGTGTGTCCGTGGTCAATTCGTGTCCTCGTCATCACTGCTGTCCGGATCTGAGTCAGAAACCTCAACCATGAACTCAGGCACTTCCAACCCATCCCCTTCAAAGAAGTCTCCTTCTGCTTTGACACATTTGGCCCAGCGGACAGGGAGTTCCTTTATGGCTTCTTCAAATGTCTCCTGTGGAATGTCTCTGAAAATTTGCACTGCTGCTTCTTGCACCTATTCAATGTTCCTGCAAGCAACGCCTCTCATTTTGGACTTCAGGAAAGGGAAAAAAAATCACAAGGGGTGAGGTCAGGACTGTAGGGGGGGTGGGCAAGAAGATCTGTGCTGGTCTCGCTGATCGCTGCAAGGGTGGGAATGGCAGTGTGGGGGGTGGCATTGTCATGGTGAAGCAGATAATGCTGCCAGCCTTCTTGCATGATCCAAAGCTCAGGGTGTTTCCTCTGAATCTGCTCTCTGAGGCATGCCAGTGTCTCACAGTAGTCTTCAGCTCGAATAGTGCCTCCAACAGGAACAAACTCGTGGTGAATCAAACCATTACAGTCAAAGAAAGTCGTGATCATTGTGGTTTTGCGGGTCTGGGCATGGAGAGCTTTCTTTGGGCAGTGCTCACCCTGTGGTATCCACTGGCTGCTCTTGGTTTTTGTGTCAGGATCAAAGGTTGGAATGGAGCTCTCATCTCCTGTGACAATGCACCTGAGGAAGTCAAGGCCCTCTTCTTGAAATCTCTGCAGATGCTCTTCACAAATTTCCTTTCTTAAACGTTTTTGCTTGTCCGTGAGTATCTGCGGCACAAATTTCGCACTGACATGACACAGCTTCAGATCCTTGCAGAGCACACGTTGGACTGTGGCTCTTGGCAATCCAGTCTCCACTGCCAAATCATGCACTGACTGTCTTCTGTCATGCTCAAGTTGAGTTTGCACCTTGACAATGTTATCAGGAGATCAACCGGACCAACCATGCCCACTCCTGGGTGCGTCTTTGGTGATGGAGTCAATGGTTCCATTGAGGAAAGTCTTGTGCCAGTGCTGTGTCTGAGTTTTGCCCAGTGCACGCTGTCCGTAAACTTGTTGAAGTTGTCTCCAGCAGTGAATGGGTGTGGCACCCTGAGCAACCATAAACTTGATCACTGTCCTCTGTTCCACTCGACATTGCAATGACATGATGCCTCCGGACTCCAAACAGAACAGGAAACCACTCAAAACAAGGAAAAGCAGGCTCACCAACATTGCAACCATCTTTAACCAAGTCTAATCGCAGACAGACAGATCTAGGGTCACACAAATAGGTCAACAAGGTCAATCTCTGTGCGATCTGATTGCCACTGACTGGTGGACATGATAAGCGGACATTTGAGGAACCCATTGGCAACATGAGGTGAACCTAGGCAAAGCCAAAGTGCTCCGGAAGAAACCGGATCGGTCTATTTTGAGACGGTCCTCGTACGACTCGTACACGAACATCGTAGACGAGCAGTTGCAAACAAAAGTTCAGCGTCGCTTCGCGAGCAAAAGTGGGCGCACCAAGTTCACTTCACCATCGGAGAAAGGAATTTAGTCTGGTCCAGTGACGAGATAGATTGTTGGTCCCGCAGCCCTGCATTTGTTTCTCAAATTGTTGGTCCCGCGGCCCTGCATTTGTTTCTCATTGAACACTTTTGTTTCATCCCAGGGAAGGGGGCTTTCAAAGAGGCACTTCACTCTGTGTGTGTGTGTGTGTGTGTGTGTGTGTGTGTGAGAGTGTGTGTGTGTGTGTGTGCAGAGTTCTAAAGTGTAACCCCGCCCCTGTGTCTGCTACGCAAGGTCCGATTCGAGTTTGCAGTACGCCTCGCCCATGTTCCGTCTGGAGGAGCGGTTGTTCAACGTTTTGCCTTCTCGTTCACAGCAGCAGCTCAGCACCAACACGTCCATCAGCTTGGTGCCGCAGGGAACAGCGACCAACACGACTCAGGTTCGTTCGGGATCTTCCTCCGCCCGCGGATTCAGCTCATAAACCTCCACTGGGGTGTTCGGAGGCCCTGGGACCACAGGACACTGTTGTTCGCTGGATGCTGATTGAATGATTGATTTATTGATTGCAGGCGATCAGACCTCAGATGCAGTACCCTCTGTTGGGTTCCTTCGTGTGGCAACAGCAAGGTCTTCGTAAGTACTCCTTTCTTCCTGTGCGAACAGCTTGTTGCTTTGACAGATTCGTGGTCTTGCACTGGTTGGTTTGTGGTAATATGTGATCCCGTGTTTGATTACTTCAGCGATGCGGCTCCCAGGGGTCGCTGTGTCTCAGTCGAAAACCGCCACTGCGCTGCAAACCTCCGCCGGTGTCACGCAGGTGCGTCTCCTTCAGAGAAACTGAACAAAAAGTGAAGCAATTACCGGTAATTTCTTCGGTTCAAAACGGCAAATGGACCCTTCGAAACTTGAGATCTGGAGTTTCGGGCAACAAATGACAGAAAAGAAACGTCTTCACTTGGCATGCTACCACGTTGCGATTTGCGTTTCTTGAAGCGGTCCCACCGAGAATCTGGTGGTGACCTCTGGGACCCGCTTTGTCTCCTTGTTGCAGGGTACTAACACAAACATACAGATCACCGGGAAGACGGCTGGAAACCAGCAGCAGCAACAGCAGCAAATCACCACCAGCACCAGCAAAGTTATCTCGGCGGCGAACGCTCCGTTTTCTATGCAGATCGGAGGAATAGGTAGCTGTCTTCTCGCGTGTGTGTGTGTGTGTGTGTGCGTGCGTGTGTGTGTGTGTGTGTGTGTGTCCTGCAATTTGTGCCAAAACAATTCCAACCAACACGTCGTGCAAAGCTTCCCAATTGTCGCAATCACTGAGTCTGGTGCTTCACGTTTCCAGGCATGCCCAGGGGCAACACGACGCCTTCCGGTCCACTGAGGTTCAATCCAGGGCAGCCGGCTCTGATTTCCATTGTGCAACAGGTGGGTTGTTGGTCTTGTTCACCTGTGGCATTTAGCCAACCAGAGGTGTGTGTGTGTGTGTGTGTGTGTGCGTGTTGCAATCACGACCGATGCAGAACCTGAGCAAAAATCTCGCATCAGCCTGATTGTCATGATGGCCCTTTTGGATTTGCTTGGGGGATGGTGTGTGTCTGTCTCAGCAGTGTTCATGTTTTGGAAAATATTTCAAGCACTTGCGGCACAATCTTCGCAGCACAAGAAACGCAACAGAATAATCGTGTGTTGCAGCCTGGTCTGCCTGGTCTGCAGGGCGGCAGCCAACTTGTCCACCTGAATCCGAACTTTGTCAACATTGCTCCACTGATCACAACCAAGGTGGGTAAGATGCCGACCACACCCAAACGACACTGTCAACAGTGAAGCTGGAACACTACTGGTCTTCACGATCTCTTTGGCCGTGTTCGATTTGCGGGTGCGGCGAACTGAGTTTGCCCAAATGGCCGTCTTCGCGCCCATCTCCAACCCTGCGTGACTCCGCCGCTGGAAATCGAACGCCCTCATTGCTATTCCAGCCCAACGCGAAAGCGGGCAAAGGCGTTGGCCCCAGAACAACCACGCCGGGTTCCGGACGACGCATCGAGCCGAAAGGCGGACTGCCCGAGACCACAAAAGTCAGGACCCCAGCTAACATACTCAGCAAACCCAAGAAACAGTCAGCGACGAGCAAGGCTCAAGTGACGACCGCCACTGCCACCAGCAGCAGTGAACCACCGCAGCAACAGCAGCAGCAGCAGCAGCAGGCGACTAAAGCTGCTGCCACAGCAACAGTGACCAAAGCTGAAACGACGAACCCGAAGCCCCCCGCCACTCCCACCCAAAAAGCGGACACGAGCACCCCCACTGCCGTGCCTCAAGTTGTAGAGGCTCCTGCTCCTTTCCCTCCGCCCCCTGTTGTTGTTGTGAAAACTACTATTCCGCCGCTGTCGACACTTGAGCCCCTGGTGACGTCACAGTCTCCGATGAACGGTTCCACGACCGTGCTGTCCTCCGCCGGGACCAACGGTACCATCACCGTGGCTGCGGAGACACAGCCAGTTCCCCCGAAGACTGAACCGATGGAGGTGGACAAGGCCGTGTCGAAGGAGGAGAACAGTGTGGAGATGGCGGATGAGAGCGAGGACGGGGGCAGGGGCAAGCTGCAGGCCGTGGTGAAGCCTCAGATCATCCGTCACATCATCGACGGCTTCATGATTGAAGAAGCTGCCGAGGCCTTTCCGGTGAGTGCGTTTCTGGGAAACCTCCCCAAGATCGCTGCAGTGTGTGAAGATTGTGTTCAAATCAATACCGTATTCACCCGTTTACAAGGTGCACCTTTTTGTCCCAAAATTGAGCACCAGAACAAGTGGTGTCTCGTACACGCATATGAAATTACTATAATTTTAATATGACCTGATACCAGAAAATCAAGGCACAAGTTAGGGTGTGTCTTTTGCTTGGGTGTGACTTATACATGGGTGAATACGGTACTTCACTGGTTTTTTCCGCACAGGTGGAGAAGTCGCTGCTGATGAGCGGTTTCTTCCCGGGCGGAGTGAACCTGAGCGACCGCTCCGACTCGGACAGCGTCGGGCCCGACGGATTCCGGAAGGAGAGGTCCATCCGTGAGTCGACTCCCTTCACTTCCGGTCACGTAACGAACCGAATCGTACCCGGAGCAACGGAGAGAAAGGCCCAGTTCGATTTGTGGACCAGAAGGAACCAGAACCAGGAATTTTTCTCCACCGTTTGGTTGGCAATATGGCAGAAGCAATCAGGAGACATGATTTTCTGGTTCTGGTTCCTTGTCGTCCACAAATCGAACGGGGCCAAAGTGATGAAATTCACGCGGTTGTTGTTTTTCAGCTCCCGATGCTCCCAAGAAAAAGTGTGAATTTTGTGGAAAGCTTGACTACGCCCAGAAATTCAGGAGATCGGGCCGGTTTTGTTCCATACCCTGCGCCAAAAGGTAGGTTGCGATTGTTGTGTTTTACATCATCCTGTGAGTGAAAACAGGACAAGTTGGACGTTCCAAACTGAAAGCAGCCATTTTGGTCCCCATTCTAGGTTCAATGTGGGTTGCTCGAAGAGGGTGAGAACTTGCAACAGTCAGAACGGCCACACACCCACCGGCGGGAAGTACATCAAAAAACGGAAAACGCCGGAGATCAAGAAGAAGTGGAAACGACAGGAGGGAGGAAGAGTCACCACCGGCCCCATACAGAGGGTAAGTACCAACTTTACTGGTTCAAAACTCAGGGTTTTGAACAGCGTATCGAACGTCAATTGGTTGGAAATATGAAGGAGCCGCGCAGCTGGAACCATCTGTCTTGTTCTCGCACTCACACACACACACACACACACACACACACACACACACACACACACACACAGCTCTGTGACCGGGCAGTTCGATCTCCTCGCGCAGGCGCAGTCGCAGCTCTCGGAGCTCGGCGGTTGGTCGTCGACGGCGTCGGAAGCGGCGTCGGAGCTGACGACGGAGGACGAATCACGCAGCACGACGGACGAGACGACGACGCCCAACGAGGGGTCCCCACCGCCGCCGGTGCTGGAGCGCGAGGAGAGCGTGTCCCTGCCCATGTCCGCCCCTGCTGCCGGCCAGAGCAGCCGGCAGAAAGAGGGCGCGTCCACCGGTGGACTCATCGTGATCCAGCCGAGCGAGGGCGCTCTCGGGGACTCGCAGTCGTCGGCCACGTCCACGTCGTCGCTGTCGGCGGTGTCTCCCCGCCCCGCCGCCGCCACCTCTCCAGCTTGCCACCGCAGACATCCGTCCACGTGGAACGTGAGTGTGATGGAGGCCATGACCTTCAGTGTGTTCATCGCCAGACGCGAGAAAATCTCATGTTTGTCAGTCTCTAACCGAAGCTGGTTCCCCTGTAGTCGGGCTCAGTCCCAATGTTGAGGAATAGGCCAGCGCGACATCGCTATCCAGTGACACGCGCACTACCTCACCTCATTTACTCACTTGTTCACTCACTCACCTCTCACTCACCCATAACACTCACTTATAACATTCACTCTGACCTCTCACTCACCTCATTCTCTCTTTTGACTCACTCACTCACTCACTCCACTCACTCACTCACTCACTCACTCACTCACTCACTCACTCACTCACTCACTCACTCACACAGCTTAATCTGAAGCACAAGAAGTGCAATTTTCCTTTACAAAGCACTGGTACGTCAAACGCCTGTTTCCCTCGTGTTGCAGGTGGCGGATGTGTACGAGTTCATCCACACGCTGCCGGGGTGCACGCCGTACGCCGACGAGTTCCGTTCCCAGGAGATCGACGGGCAGGCGCTCATGCTGCTCAAGGAGGACCACCTCATGTCCGCCATGAACATGAAGCTCGGCCCCGCGCTCAAAATCTGTGCTAAAATCACTGCTTTGAAGGAGGAGCACAGTTGAGGGGACTGCAGTGGTGACATGACTTGAGACAATGTGTGTTCAAGGGATGGGAGTGGCAGCAGGAATTTTGTGACTGGTGGGAGGAGTACAGTTGAGGCGACTGGAATGGTGAACTGTTCATGCAGTGTGCAGGCGTGAGGAAAGTTTTGACAGTGGCCGCAGTTCGGCTGGAATGACGGTGGACGGAATCAACCTGGAGTTGGTGTCAAAAAGTTCCGCTTCGCTTCCAGAAAAACTGAGTGAAGTGGTGCTTTTTCTGAATGAATGAACCGGTGGAGCGACTTGTTTCGTGTGTGTGTAAATCGTTGTTTTCAACTGGCACAGCTGGCCGCTTGGAGTGAATGATATCTTTGCTATTGCTGGTAGGTTTTGACGCTTCCATGGCTGTAGCACCTCCGGCTTCTGTGATAGGTGTGGCTTCAAAAATCGAATTTCAACGCGCACAGTTCTGGTGCTAGCTGAGCTTTAAGTGTTTTGTTTTCTTCAGTTTCCGTGTGGGTGGGCGATATTTGAAGACTTTTACGCGAACGTGTAAATATTGTAATTTCATGATCATGTTGGTATCAAAATTCATATCGTTTCATTCCGATCTTGACTGTTTATCTGCGCAGCTGGAAATTTGTGCGCAGAATGTAAAAATGGAGAAACTGTGTGTTTGTTACAACCAAACGATGCGGTATGACAGCGTCCATTGCCAGTGTCCAGACGGCCCCACGGATGAAGCGTGGAAAAAATAAAGTTTTGAGAGAGACTGAAGATGAGGCGTTGTTTTGTGCCAGCGCTTTCTTTGACAGGATAAAACATCAGGCTTCGGTGACGGACTCGAATTTTGTGCAGAACAGACGATTGACCTTCTGCGGATTGTGAAGAAGGCTGTGATTTCTTGTGTGAGAAAAACGAGGAAAAATCACGGAGGAGTACAGAAAAGAGAAAAACGAGAACCGATCAATCGTGCCGTCATGTCAGCGCCGATCTCCGTTTGTTTGCCGTGCTGCATCTCTTTCAATTGGAGTAATCGTTGCTGTTCTGCTTCCCTGATTGATTTCATTCTCCCTAATTGAAGAGCGATCATTTGCAATTCAAATGGACAAAGTTTACAAACAAACGACAATGCGCAGACATGTCGCCTCTGAGGTGGAGAGCGGCTCCGCCTCTCATTCCTCGGTGGCGGTTGTGGAGTGATGTGATGTGTTCCGTCGGGCGACTCGTCCTGACGCTGATATTCCTCTTGTGCGCAGAGAGAAATGTCCTTGGTCAGTGCGTTTCCCAATTTGCTTCATTACAACACGCCAGGTCACCCGGGCGTTTGATGAGAAAATTTGCTTTCTTGAATCTTCAGGTGAATTGCACGTGGACGTGTCAACCCGAAGTTTCCAGTACGATGGTCGCTTCTACGTGGTGCACATGTCGGCGACGCTTCTCGACCGAACCGAGAGCGATAGCGAGTGCGCGCGCGTCTACGGTGGAGCGTTGATCGTCTTCAACAGCCACGAGGAGTACAACGAGACCTTGGAGGCTCTGTACGAGATCTACACCGCGCATTCCCTGACGAGCTACACCTGGATCGGCGGATACACAAACGTTTCAAATGCAGTCAACTTCGAGTATTCTGCGTATCTGGCAAATTCAGGCAAGTTTTTGACGATTCTTTTTTCCGGGATGTTACGTATTCCCTTGCAACGCACGGTAAGCGGAATTTTATCAGGATTGCGTCCAGTTATTTTTGCACCGTTCTGTGCGGCAGGTGTGCAGGTTGTTACTCTCTACGTCTCCTCCGGAGTCCTGCGCATGGTGTCCAAGACGATCCCGATGACCAGGAAATATCAAATATGTGAAGTAAACCAAGGTAGAGAAAAGCACACATCAACAACAGCAAATGGAAAGTTTAATGTCAGCCCAGACATGCAGTTCTGTAGCAACTTTTGTTTCAGAGCTACAGTTTCATCACAGTCTTACAGCGTCTTTAGAGACTCAACGTCTATTCGACAACGATACTTCAACTTGTCTGGGCCTCCATTCCCTTTTGGAGACTTCAGAAAACATGGGCGTCAATTTTTACATCGCTGGAACCCTCAACATCACCGTCAACTACTCCGTTCTCAACTACATTTACGTTGCTATTGCCACTTTGAACACAAACAAGTGTGAGCAGTTGAGAATATTACACAGCAAAAGTGAAGCGGAAAGTTGCAAGAAAATCCGCAGGTGCAGCAGTGTGTCGTCGCTCGGGGACGCAGGGCGGTGCGTCTTCAGCTGCGCATGCGCAGCGCAGAAGTGTGAACTGACGCTGGCGGGTTTCGTTGTCGACACTCTGAGCGTCACTGTGTGCGAAATCACTCCCGTCAGCTCGTACTGATACGTATGCACGCACGCACGCGCGCGCACACGCACACACACACACACACACACACACACACACGCGCGCGCGCGCGCGCGAAAAATTCTCCATTGAAACCAGAGAATCAAAAGCGATTCAATGAAGATGAGAAAACATAAGTTTGTACCCACTAATCAAACGCGACATCAGAAGCAAACAAATGATGAAGCCTGTTCGCAATTCCTGGACTTCTTTGTTGATCTTTTTGCGCTTTTGGAAATGTGCGTCGGTGGTGTTCACTGCAGATTCTCACATTATCTGTCACTTTCTGAGTTCGATGCACCGGTGTAGCGAACAAGACACCGCTTCGGGGTTGGATTGTCGGGCGAAGTGTCCAAGACTTCCACAGTGTGGCTCGGTTCACTTGGATTGCAATAGAAAAAGTCACCGACGCTTTCTTGTTCGAAGATGCACTTGATCGGCTTGGGGTTCTGCCAGTTGCAGCTGTAGTCCAGCGTTGTGTTCGATGTTGTTTCAATGGTGTCCAACTCGCACTCAGCATCACTCGAGCGAGTCGCTGTGGACTTCCTGCACGACCGCTTTTTCTTGCACGCGCAGCAGCCGGTCGCAGCAGCCAGCGCCAACAGGACGACGCCGGATCCGAGCCCCAGCGCCCACGTCACTTTCTTCTCTGCCGCGCTCACCCTCTGGTTTTCCGTCGTTCTGTTTCCCGCAGCTGTGCGGGCGTCTGTGAAACAGCGCAAAAGAGAAAACCCACGCGGTTGTTGAGCACGCAAAAATTTTTTTGTGAGAGTATCTGAAATTTTCGCACTCCCCAGGCCCTGATAAAGAAAAACGAATCAGACTACCACGGACGATGATTTTCAGCGGCAGCGTCTCGATCTGCTCGACCCTGGCGCCGTCATGGCTGGAGCGTCCCGCAGTGCCGCGCTTTGTTCTGCCGGAGACGCAGTTTTGCTGAAACACCCGAAACGTGCAAAAACGAGGTAGGATCGTACTTGTCGTACAGAGGTCAGGTCAGTTGACGTGAGCGTGCAGAAACAGCAAAATAATTTGCTTGAATGTTTAACCTTCCTCACAAATCTTGTCTCTGGGTCTCTGCTTGACTTGGTTGTTCTCACCCCTGAACAGTGGGAGAACAGCGAACAGAAGACGACCAGGCAGTGGAAGTACACGACGTTCGTTGGCGCGATCTGGAACATCTGAAATTCCGTGCTGACCGCCCAGATTTCCGTCTTGTTGAGCAGACTCGACATCAGGGGAGGGCGGTGCGTGTGGAAACCCTTGTCTTTTGGAATGACGTCTCCCAGGCCACACCTGCGCAGCAGTGATGTCAAACAATGGAACACCGCCGTAAATATCACGATGACTCTTGAAATAGTGGTCGCGTTCTTTCAACGATTATTTTTTCACAATTGCACTTCCGAACACCGTGATATTGATACAATCTTCCAATGCGAAGACTTGAATTGGAAAACATTAAAATATACTCAACCCGCGACTGAGAAGTTTGGAGGAGCTGTAATGCTGATAACCTGACGGTGCGTTTCTTGCTTCACACTCCCTCACAGAGAATCCACCCAAAAAATCTGCAAATGCACGGGCGATCTTCCAACAATAACAAAGAAAAAGAGACAGGAGATCAGAAAGCGCATGCTGCGCGACACTCCACATTTTTCACAGTCAAAAAGTTGTCAACTTCTCGAAAAACAGTTGGTCATTTCCAGGGCAGCATGGGGTCCAGGAACATTGTGACAAAGCAGTGTTTTTGCAGGCAAAAAGTCCTTGGTTCACTGAAAAGACAAAACCTGCATGATTTTGAAAACCATGAAACAAAATGTGCACAAGTGAATGGGGAATTGTTTCGACAAAATGTTTGTTGAACCCCCCCCCCCGCCCCACCAATCAGAAGGACTTTTCACACACATCACCGCAGTGCAGTGACTGAAACAAGCGCGCCCAGACCAGACGAGCTGCGCGCTAAAATAAATCGGTCATGAGGTTCGCGTCAACGACGCAACGATCTACAAAACAGACAAAACGAAGAGAGAACAGCGCGTTCACCCAAGTCCGACGTGAAAGAGGCGCGAAGACGAACAACCTTCCCCAGTTCCACCTCGGACACGAGTTTTCCGAACGCGTCCGTCACCTCGAGCGCCACCTCCCGGAGGATCGGCTCCCGAACCGTGTGCGTCACGCGAATCGTTCCTTCAGCACTGAAATCACACACCACAGCAGAGCACTCCGAAACATTGACAATAATTCCTTGCAGATGGCGACATTTTGTCACCATTTTCTTTCTTTCTTTTGCTGCACATTTCTTGAATAAAGCCAACTCACACGTTCGTCACACGAGAGATGGTTTTGAAGTCCAGCGGGAAGTAGGAGCATTCAATGAGAAACGAGCGTTCAGGGTCCGAGCGAACGCGAACCTCAACAGCCCACGAAGTTTCATCCTGATTCATCTGAGAAAACAAATCAAAGTTTTCACGGAACACCAATGCAGTGCGTCAAGACAACTGAGAAAGAATTTGAGGCTTTCAGGAAATACAACACGTTGTTCTGCTCGCTGTCTCCCACAAACATTATTTTGCCTGCAAAATGCAACACATTGTTTCAATTCAATTGAATTTTAATTGAAAGCGCGACTGAAACTCACAGTTGCCTTGCACTTGTCGCCCTTGGCGTCGAAGATGACGGCGCTGCTGAGCGGCGTGTCCCGCGCGGCGGCGCACCCGACGGTGACGCCATCCTCGCTGACGGTGAACACGTCGCGCATGTCCCCGGTGAACGTGATCTGCATCGGATCGAAGTGCCCCGAGCTGCACACCACGTCCACTGAAAAATCGCAAAAACTCATCAAATTCTAGAGCGGACAAGGTGAGCGCAATCTAATTGCCATGGAAGTCGCGAAAGTCTGGAGCGATTTGGGTGAGCGCAATTTGCTTCACAATTTCACCAAACAACAAGCATTTCAGGCCTGCAAGAAAAACAATTCGTCACACCTCCAGCACGTGTGCGCGATCTTCAAGTTGGGGTTACCTGTTTTTGGAATCAGATGTTGCGGATCCGCTGAGAAAGTGTGTGAGTTCTCATCGGCTCCATCATCCACGCTAAACACGCCCACACCGACACCGGTCTCGGCGAAACTGACCTGTCGCGTAAAACAGCCGTGAACCCAATGCAATTATGTCTCATACAAAACAAAACTGGTTCTTGAATGTCACGGCCATTTTTCTGTGCAAAAGAAAATTCATGACAAACTTTTTCGACGTTGTGTTGAAGATGTGGAAATGCCCAACAACTTACCGCGACAAATATCCACAACAAAAGCTTCAAAACCATTGTCTTTTGAAACACTGTGTCGCACGCAAATCTTCGACGCACGTGGGTCGTTACTTCCGGTTGTCTAGACGGAGACCGATTGTGCCCGTGTTCAAGACGCAACCATGGTGACATGCATGTCGTGTGCATGTGCACACATTTATTTCCTGCATCAATGTACAAGTATTTTTGTAAAATATCAAATCCTTCCACAAAATGTCGTTCTTTTTTCTCCACAAAATACAACAAATCTCACGACGTTTGGACAGGAGTACGATCGCATAGTCCAACAACAAAAACCAAAAGAATTTCCGACGGATCCAGGCCGAGAGCCTGACCGATGAGGGGATCCAACTGCAACTTCTGTCCGTTTTGATGTGAGTCACAAAGGAATCTTCTTGTTTTTGCTGAGCCAAAATGAGCAAATATCACGGCTTGCCAGAAGCCCTTGCAGAATACGAGTGCGTCTGACACTGGGAAAATAGGGGGAAAATAATTTCGGGGGGGGGGGGGGCTTGGTTGGCTCCGCTGGAACTGGGTGTTTAAAAATGTTCGACATGATTGCTTGGAAAAGCAAGCTGACGCACGGCCACACATGCAGACACACAACAATCAAAACACAGGGGCGACAGGCGTACGAGAATGTCCACGAATTTTCCATTTCTCAGCGTTTGGAAACTTGACTGTTTGTTGGTGTGGTGAATCTGGCCCCATCAGTTGGTGTGGTGAATCTGGCCCCATCAGTTGGTGTGGTGAATCTCACCCCATCAGTTGGTTTGGTGAATCTGGCTTCACCAGTTGGTGTGGTGAATCTGGCCCCACCAGTCACGCAAGAACGGGAAATTCGTGGACAAACCGCGTAGATATGTCAATTAAACTTATTCATGTTCGAGCATGTGTTTGTTTTTGTCTTGTCAAGCAGAGAGTATTTCGCCTTTCCTCGGAAGCAACCATATTCGCACAAATATGTGCGACTTGAAATCAATTCTTTCGTTCAGCAAGTTTGTCAGTGTACAACAAGTAACCCACCATACCAGCGCAAGCAGTTGAAAGCGAATTTCGCAAACACCCAATCCTTTGTGGAACCCTCACCTGACAAACGCTCGTACAACTCGTACCGTATTCACTCATGTACAAATCGAACCCAAGTATAAGACGCACCCCAACTTTTGCCTCAATTTTCTGGTATGAGGTCACATTGAAACAATAACAACCTCATACCCATGTTTTAGACGCACCCCCACTTTTGGCACTCAAATTTGGGACGAAAAGGTGAGTCTTTTACACGGGTGGATACCGTATGTAACTTTCAGCCACGGGGAAGGTTTGCACACAAACTGCTGCAGTTGAGGAAGCGGAGTGTGATCTCATTTGTGAGCAAAGTCGACATGCTTGAGACAGACACACGTACGCACACACCTACGACTGACGACAGATGCTGTCTCACACAGATAACAACGATTCTTTTCAAAATCTTTCCCAGACGGACCACAGCAATTTACAACAACCCTCTTTGAACACAGCAACAGTTCAATATTTCACTCACATCCGTCTCACAGAGACGACAAATCTTTGATCGAAGAAATCAAATTTGTACCTTGTCCAAATATTTTTTTGCAATTTTCTTTTCTTGATTGTTTTGAACCCGGGTCTACATTTGTGTGACCTTTGCTGAAAAACTTGTGCGTTTCGAGTGCATGTACTTCAGCATCTTTTCTGTCAGAATGTACAGGGTTGGAACACTGGTTTCTTCCTTCTATCACAGTACAACAAAACATAGAAACATGATACACTCACACAAACACAGCCTCAGCAACTATGACTGAAAAAATTAACACGACCCGAACCCAGACTTTGGTGCACAAGACTGGCAGTGCTGTCTGTTTTAGCGCTGTTTTGTCATCTGGTTTGCCCCAGCCCGCACTTGAAGCACTGCTAAACCCAACTCATTCCGGTTTACACTTTGGAAAACTACTTGACTGCAGCACCTGAGGAACATGAGAAAGATCTACCAGAATCTGTACATGGATAAAAACTTGCAAGTATTCTGTCAAGCAATGAGTCTCTCACCAACTGAGTACACGTGACCACGTCACCTGACAAGCGACCACGTGATCTGGGTTTCTCTTCAGCTCTGAACTTGACCTGAAAACAGAAATTTGTGCTGATGTGTGTGTGGCAGGCCACGCGCTGTTTCCGTGCGTCACTCAGACGTTTCACCGTTCAAAATAGTCTACCACCTCGTTATCACAAACAGAAATTTGCAGAAAAAGTTCAGTTCCCGACGCAAAATTCTGTCACCTACATTGTCGTTTATCACACAAGACACGATTACACGATTACGAAAAACAGACAATCTTGTTTGGTGGATTGGAGTTGAGACGCGCCTCACCGTTACAGAGCGGCTGCTGCGCGCGCACATCGCTGCCGCCGCCGCCGCTGGTGGCGCCACGCCGCTCCCGACTCAAGTCGAGCATGCGCTGTACGACCTCGAAGATGACCGTGTCGCGCGGGAAGTCGTTGTCGACGAGGTTCACGAGGCAGTACGAGTCGCACATGCGGTGGATGAGGCGACGTGAGGCAGACTCCGCCTCGTACAGCTTGGCCCACTCCTCGCGCCACAGACCGAACGCCTCGTCCTGCGTCACAACGTCATGACGTCATCAACGGCCAATCAGAACAATATTGGAAAGGAGCACGTGATTTACTTCAGCGAGTTAAACCGCCACCTGTGTCTCGCTCGTTCGCTCTCTCTCGCCCGCTCATTGTCTCTCTTTCGCTCGCTTTTTGTCTCTCACTCTCCCCCACACACAGAGTCTTTGCAAAACTACACGCACAACACTTTCGAAGGCAGTTTTGCGTGTCGCGTGAACACCCAACAGTGCAAACGTGCGACAAATCCTTGTGGCTCCGCGTTTTACTTTTTTGTTTCAGTGCGTGGTGTCCAACAATTTGTTTTCGACTTGTCGTGCGTTTAAATTTTCAAAGACGCCCCCTGGCGTGTCGATTTTTTTCAGCGTGCCCGGACACTGCGTCACGTGTTTAGCAGGTTAGTCTACCTCGGTTACTAGGCGGCAGCACTAATCAGCGGGGCGGGTTGCAGCCTCCAGCTTCGCGCCCACCCACGCCACCTGGTGTCGGGTCTCCAACCTGAACACCTCTTCTGAACATGCCATGTACAAAGGAAGCTTTTGCGCACGTCACTATTTGACGCCATCTACATTCCCTCAGTTCCCGCCCGCTTCCCCCACCTCCCGGCTGGCAGCAAGAGGACATGGCATGACTGAACGGAAGCTGTATTCAGGTTTTTTTTCTGCACGGTTGCAGCAAAACACAAATCATGAACTGAGAAACAAAACCTATAAGAAATAGAACATAAAGAGACAACGTTTATGGCCGGGTAGAACTTTGGCGACAGAAGCTTACGCAGCAACTGTTGAACAACGAGTCACTTATATCACTGACAGAACAGTCTCAGTGCCCTGAGTCCCCAGAAAGTTGCATGCCGTGCGAGTCTGTTGTTTCGACCACAAGTCAAGTATCTATTTACAGATACTGTTGAAAAACAGACTCTCAGAGAAGAAAAACAGCGCACACCCGACAACTGTGGTGCACTTTCCCACGGGATTGGTGACAGTCCAGAATAACTCCATGTGAGGGTCATGCTTTGAAACCAAAGACCTTCAGTTTTGTTGCACAACAACCCTACCTTTGTTTGGACAGTCTCCCATCCACTGGTTTCTGACCGCATGACCCTCACTGGCGAGAAAAACTCGCTCAATCAGCGTTCGTTCCGGTTCGCTTCATCTGACGTTTTCTTGAAGAATCTTGACACAACAACTGCGAATTTGGGGAATTTGGCCGCATGGGTCAGAGCACCATAAAAACACGACACGGCAACAAGAACGAGACCATGGAATTGAAGCAAACAGCCTTACCTTCCAGCTCTTGAAAGCGACAGGGTCTACAACTGTGGGTTGGATGATCTCTTTGCCCGGAAACACTCCCCATGTCACAGCAATCGGCTCAAACTCGTCACAGTTTGTTTGCTGATCCCCCTGAAAAAAGAAAACGTCGAGTCAGACTTTTCAAGCGTGTGCAGCACAAACACCGTGTACCGCGCGCGCGCGCAGACCGAACAGAACGTGCTACTCACCCGCTCGTTCAGGATGTGGTAGTTGACGCCGGGATAATCCGACAACACCTTCAGGAGGCACTCAACGTTTTCTTTGGACGTGAAAAATTCCACGTAAGCCTGGAATGCGGACAGACACACGTCAAACCACCACAAAACTTGTAAAGCGAATTCACAAAATGTTGGGTGTCGGAGGCAGCTCACTTTTTGGAAGATGTAGCCTCCCGGGTTTCCCCATCCGAAGACGGGATCGGTGGAGGCGGCGGCGTTGACGTTGGGCTGGGAGTTGATGGTGAGGACGCCATGTTTGTTCATGTCCGCCAGTCGCGTGCTGATCATACTCGTTTCCGACGAGAGCGGTTCGTCGTCCCACGGGATTTTGGTTACCTAGCAACAGACACTGGGTTCTATACTGGAATCGCAGTGGTTACATGAAAAGTGAGAGAGTCTTGTGCTTTCGAAACGCGATGGAATTTCACCTTGACGCCGTCTCGGTTCGGTTCTCCACTGATGTAGTTGTAGAAGACATCGAACACGTCTTGCTCACAGGTCAGTTCGTGGCCCCACATCTTCAGCAGATCCTCTTTGGTTGCTCGGGTCTTCAGGTAGAAGAGATAGTAGTCGGAGAGTTCACCGAACACGGCCGAAGACGAGTTGCCCCAGCGACCGTTCGGAAACTCCTCCCAGTCCGAGGTTCGGTGCACGTAGCTCTTCGGACGCGCCCGCCAGAAAATGGGCCGCACCGCCTCCTGACACCGGTTGTGATTGGCCGTCGGTTTCCATGGCAACGACCTCTTGGGCTCCTCACACCACATGCCCAATCTCTTGAGAATCTGGATGGTCGCCACTTCCCTGTTGAGCGTGTAGAAATGGAGACCGTTGACCCGACCGCTGTCGAGCAGCTGTTTGCACAAGTCGAAGGCCAAATCCACGCCGTAGTTTCTGATCGCCTCATCATTGTCCTTGATGGGTTCAATGGCGTCGATTATCTCCTGCGGCACTTCAAGTTTGGACAGCTTCACAATGTGTCGGAGAGACTGGTACGCCTGCAAGGAAAATCATTTTTCAGTGGAAAAAAGCTGAGGTGATAATATATGCTTGCTACTGTTGCATACTAAAGAATTGGTGCGCTCCTACATTGCAGAAACTTTTTTTTGTATCTCACACACAGCGCACCCTCCAACAAACTTTGCCACTTCACACCCGTCAATTTTCCCGTCACTGACATGGACCTGCCATAATTCCTTTACATCATGAGCGATCTTGACACCTCACACCCCCTCACCCGACCTGGAACAAACTGGCTCTGAACCTGAATGGGCAAAATGCCAGGAATGATGGGACAGTTGATCCCAATGGCCCGACAGTCCCTCTCGAAATTAAGGAATGTTTCAGCTTTGAAGAACAGCTGCGTGATGACGAAGTCAGCTCCAGCGTCCACCTTCTCCTTCAAGTGAATCAAGTCCTCTTCGTACGAACTGCACTCTGGGTGTCCTGTTGGGTATCCTGAAAACAAAACTCGACCAGTCAGAATATTTCACCTTCAGCCGATCTGAGAGATATTCGCGTCTTTGGACAATTACAAATCACTATGAAAATGTGTCTCTCAATCGCACTGTATCCAGGGAAACCTTGAACCAAAGTCTCTCACCTGCCGCACCGACCACAAAATAATTGCCGAAGTGTTTGCGGATGTGTTTGACTAGATCTGTGGCGTAGTTGAAGCTGTGCTCCGCCGGGTTCCACTCTTCCCCGTCAACCGGCGCATCTGTAAAACAAAAGATCAGGTCATCCTCAAATGTTCGAAGCCGGATATAAAGGTGTCGCTTTGACCTTTGGCCACATTAGAACACGAATAAATAACTGATAAACAGGGTTAGGTCGAACAAAACGATAATGTCGTTGTCACGGCCTCAAGAGCTGAACGGAAAACTACTCTGATGATAAAAATTTCCAGGATTCTTTGGATCGGGGCATCAAAGGGGAGGAAGGAAGAACATTTGACAAGGAACACAACAATTTCTGTTGGAAGTGGGACATTCGGTACTTGAGTTTTGACACACGATGAGGAAAATGCACTGAGGACTTCAAAGGATTTGCAAAATTGGAAATAAGATTGCAACCCACCTCCCCTCAGAGCGAGAATATTCTTGAGCCCCAGTTCTTTGGCCTTGTGCAGGTTTGCGGTGATGGACTCGTCCGTCTGTTTGCAGCACGTCATGTGCAGCATCGTCTCGATGCCGCAGTAGTTCAGCATGGCGCCGGCGATGGTCGACGAGCTCGTCGGTTTGTCGGACGCCGGGTCTCCTGCCGGATGCCACGTCACGTCGCAGAACAGCGGCCTTCCTTCCGACATGCGCTCACACCTGTAGCAACAGTAACAAGCAGTGATCTTCTGCAAAAGACACTGATCCCAACGTTCAGCTCCCAAATGTTCAAGTGCACACACACACACACACACACACACACACACACACCCACAATGTCTCACCGGGCTATGAGATTCGCAGCTCCATTTGGTGTTCTTGGGGGGAAAAACTCGAGTGAGAAGAAGTAAGCCCCCGCCTGAATCCGGTCCTGGATGCGATCCGTGAGCGGCCGGTACTTGTAGCTGGGCAGCAGCGGACTCGGCGACCTGGAGCAGTCGTCGCCACTGCCGCAGTCCAAGTGCCCATCAACAACACCGTTTGTCAGGGCCACATTCATCCTGCAAGATTAAAATTTGATGCACGTGAAAATCACGCTGCATTCACTCACAGACGTACTGGTAGAAATCTTGGAACAGTCCATTTGTGGCGGAATCAAGATTCTGGTTCCTCCGAATTCCTGTCACACCAAAGCAGCGATTCGCTCAAAACGTGTTTCTCGACCCTGGGAGTTTGTCACATGTGTCTGCAGAATCGGGGCATGTCACACTCAGACACTGCTGGTCTACGATTTCAGGGCAAATCTGAAGCCGGTGTGCAAACCTTGAAATGTCAACTCGGGATCCAGGCTCCAATCCAGTCAATTACGGCATCAACAAAGCTCCTGATGCTGTGAGGTTCAAGCACTGAAAGAGGCTCTTCCCACCGCCACCAATGTTTTTAAGCTCCTGTTCAGCTGATTAACATAACACCAATCAAGACTCGATCCTTCGACAACTGCGCCGCTTCTTCAACTGGTGGAAACCGCAGAAATGGGTCAGAAAAACAAACATCACATGGAAGCCAACCTGTCAGTCATATCAGTCAGACCGCAATGTCAACTAGAAAAGTCACTCTGGTAACCTGTATGTGCAGCAAAACCAACACCAAAAATTAATCTTCTTAATAAATTTCAGGAATTTTTCTAGATAAAGATCCAGTTCAACAGAATCTTTACAAATGTGCACGTTTTGTATTTTGCAGATATTTTGCAGATGTTCCAAAGAAAACAAAGACCCTTCCACAAAGCGATCATTGGCGTTTTGTCGGCCTTTGGACAGCGCCCTCTGCCGCTTCACATGAACCCGTCACAACCAGAAGTTTTGCTCTTTCAAATCAAACCGGAAGTAAACGTGCAAGTTGTGGATGCGCTGATAGCTGGGTGTGAAGTTTGTTGTTTAGCATTGCTGCAGCAATGAAATTTGGCCTGTTGTTCCTTGTGCTTATCTCACTGGTTGATACACTGCACGCTGGAGATGATCTTTACAACGTATTGGGTGTAAAACGGACAGCATCGTCACAGGATATTCGTAAAGCTTACAAGCAATTGGCAAAGGAATGGTGAGTGCCGGTGCCTTCGCAGTTGGTCTACGAACCCGAGAGAATTTCGTTCACTGCACAATTTCTTCTTGTGCAAAGTTTCTTTGCCTGTATCAGCCCTTCTGTTACCACCAAACTTTCTTCACAGGCATCCGGACAAGCACAGAAACAATCCAGAAGCAAATGAACGGTTCATGAAAATCAATGAAGCTTACGAGGTACGTATCTTTCATTTCCGGCCGGTGAGAAAACAGGGTTGACAAACACGCTTTGACGGTGACAGCAACCACATTTCTTGCACATCAAGCAACTTGTCAGTTCTTCAAGATGCACTGATAATGACCCACCCCCATCAAGGAAGAAAAAATCTCTCAAACATGTAATCTTTCAGACATTGTCGGACGATGAGAAAAGACAAAACTACGACAATTTCGGGACAACGAGTGCTCAGCAGGGCGGACCACAGCCTGGTGGAGGTCAAGGCTTCGATCCGTTCCGCCAGTTCTTTCAGGGTGGGGGTCCGTTTGGTGGATTCACTTTCAACTTTGGTGGTCATGACAGCGTCGTCGACAAGCATCGCGTCGGCCTGAGGTAAAGGACGAGAAGCAAAACGCCTGTGTTTTTAGATCCAAAATTGTTCGGTTCGTGTGCCTTGAAGCCTTCTTTTGTTCCAGAGGTTTCACTGAAAACATCTTGCCACAAAGCCACACCAAACCTTACCTGCTTTATGCGTACTCGGACTTCTGCCTCGACTGCATTAGAGTAGAACATATTTGGCAGCAGATCGCCCAAGATTTGGAGACAACAGGTACACATTCTCTCTCCTCACCATGCGGCTTCTCTCGGAGAATCTGCATCGATTTTATGGGTGTCCTCTCGCATTTTGTAGGGCTTGGAGTTGGATCGATTCAAGTTCAACTTGACCACGCCTTGGCGAACAAGCTGAGAATTTCCCGAATTCCCAGCATTGTGGCAATCGTCAACGGTCGCATGCACCACTATGGAGGAAGATGGGGGTTATACGAGATTCGGGACTTCATTCGATCCCTGTTCCCAACCGATTTGATTCAACAGGTACTGATGTCACTCAAACACCGAGTTACAAATTGACAATTTCTTTTTTCATCTTCATCAAGAACGTGGCCAATACCAAATCTTTCGCAGGTGACCAACAAAAATTACAAAGACTTTTTGAACGGTTGGAGTGATAACAAGGTACGGGCTCTGCTGTTCGATGACAGAACAACGTCGTCATTGAGATTCATCGCAGCTGCGTTTGCCCACAGAAACCGAATTGCGTGCGCATCCATCAACACTGCAAGGTGGGTCATTGTTCCTCATCCAACTGTCATCAAAATGCCAATTCCATCACGAGTGCGCAAAATCTCGCACAGTGGTATCGAACACGTCTGTCTGTTACAGTTCTGGTGGGTTGGACGCCATGAAGCTATACCGAGTGCAGCCTGGGGTGGAAACTCTGCTCATATTCAAGGAAGATTTGGGAACCCCGTCAGCAACGATCTCGGTGAGTTGATAACAGCGAAAGCTGGATCCAAATTGAAAATCCATGTTCGAGTGAACCACTCAATTTTCCTAACTTGAGAGATCTCGTGTTGTCACACAGTACGACGAGAAGCTCAAGTATTTTCTTCACATTTTTATCACATGATGACCTTTGTTCACAGATGAAGCAGATACCGAGAAGCACCATCGACGAAGTGTTCGAATCGAACAAATATTTGATGCTCCCGCGGCTTTCCTCACAAGACGTGTTCGACGAGTTGTGCCCTCTGTCTTCTTCTGCAGCTCGGAAAAGGTGCCCAGTAGTTTGAAATCTCTTCGTTCCTCAACGCCAGTGTTGTGTTGGCTTCCCATGTCCTTGACTACAAGTGTGTCTTGCACCGTATTTCAGGTTGTGCGCGGTGCTGCTGACGCGCAACACCCCGGAACACGATCCGTATCGCCTCTCGTTCCGGAAGTACGCCAACGAGCACGCCAAGTACCAGCAGCGCGTGCAGTACACGTACGTGCACGCCGACACGCAGACGCAGTTCGTCAACAAGCTGACGCAGGGCAAGGGCGTCGAAAACGACACCTCTCTCAAGGTTCGCTACAAAGTTGTTTCTGTCAAATCTAATTTTGTTCTTTTTGCGCGCCATTTCTTTGAGAATCTTTGACGGGCGTGCTTCTTGAAGAAAAAAGTGATGGAAGATTGTCCCTAAATCAACTTGGCCCTTTTTCGTTGCAGCTGGCGCTGATGTGGAGGTCAGACAACGAACAGCTCAAGTTTGATTTCCTGGAGAACGGCTGGCCCCTGGATGAAGACGAGCTCAAGTTGTCCAGACGGAGACTTGTCCGTTTGATTGACTGGTTCATGGACGGGAACCATTTGATGGCGTACACGATAGACATGCCCGGCGAGCTGCTGGATGAAAATGCTGAGGTCAGCAGTTCCAACTTTTGTCTTGCACATATTCAACAAACGTCCGGTGTATGTGTCAAAAGGCAACACCACACACAAACACGCACGCACACAAGTGAAACACACGCGCGCGCAATTTGGACTCAGCATTGTGGATGGATTCGTTTGTAGGGGCTACTCTATCGAATAGGCAAGCGGATGCTGGACTGGCTTGACCTTTCGTGGGAGAAAATAAGAAAGTGAGTTTTGAAACCAGTTGTGTTCTGTCCCGATTTCTTTGAAAAGTGTTTGAAGTTCACGGCTGTTGTTCGTTTTCCATTGTGTGTTGAATTTCTTTTCAGCTTCGACGAGGTGTTCGTCGTCACCATGTTCGTGACGATCAGCTTCGTCGTGGTGCTCGGCTACTTGATGCACGCTCTGGTCTCGGGAGAAAACGAGAGGGTCGCAAACGAACAGGCGCAACAATCGAGCAATGCCAGTGCCCAGCGTCGATCCTCTGGGCAGCGATCTGCCAATCAGAACAAAGCCGAGGCATCAAGGTGCGTCCTTGGTCTGCTTGCCAGGTTGCGTGTTGGTGTTTGGCACAGCGCACCTTCGGGTTGAGTCAAGCGTCAGCAGAAACAGATGTACATGCCCGCAAGTTTGTATGTGTTGAGAACAATTTTCTACTGTGAAAGAAGTCCCTGTGGACCTTTTATTTTTGCAGGCCTACCGTGTACATGCATCAACTGACCAGTGAAACCTTCGAGAGATTGATTTTGAAATCCGAACCTGGAGTTCGAGCCATTGTGATTCTTGTGGATCAGGAGTCGAGGAGCAAATTGCTGCAGACGTTTGCAACTGTGGTGCTGCCTTATTCGAGGTGGGTCATTTTCAGTGCTGAGTTCAGTGCTCGATTCCGTTCCACAGTTTTACAGGTCTATTTCGGATAATTCGACGTGCCCTTTTTGCCGATGAAAAAGTCGAACAAGGTGAAACTTGAATTGTGAAACCTATTTACACATACACAAATCCAAACCTGTTTTGCAAAAAGTCGAATTATGCAAAAGTCGAATTATGTGTATGCCGAATTGTCCGAAAATGGCCTGCACTTATCCTGTGGCACTGCACAACCTCCCATCGTCAGGGGCACTTGAAGTTTTCGATGAGAACGCGCGATTCAACGCGGATAAGTTCCACTGGAAGTTGACTCCATTGTTTTCAAAGCACGACATTTTTATTGCAGATCTGAAGCTTTTACATTCTCCTTTTTGCAACTTGAACATTACTTGGGTTGGTACCGCCATCTGCTCGAAGAAACGTTGGATTTCAAAAGGGACTTGGGCGGCATCAACATGAAGAACTGCATTGGAACTGTGTTAGCCATCAACGGACCAAGGAAGTGAGTTCAGCGGCCACGAGGACTCCGAGCAGATTCTTGTTTTGTTGCCTTCCACGGCACACATTTGTGCATCTCAGTGTAATTCTGGGGTCTGTGGTAGTTCACAACATCCGGTTCACGTGTTGCAGGTATTACTGCATTTTCCACGCGAACCAGGAGCGACGCAGGAACAGCGACGGCGACTTTATCGGGTTCGACGATTCTGCGGACGAAGAGGACGGAGATGCGACAAAGTTGTTCCAGACCGACCTCGTGTCCGGCTTTGGCAACTGGATGGACCGGCTGTGCGAGGGGTCGCTCCGCCGGTTCCGAGTCGAGTACTGGCCCTCCATGACCTACTCTTGATCAACAGTCAGTGTACCGTTGTGCCAACGCAGAATTGTCGTTCCTCAGTCTTTTGTTTTGTCCGTGTGTTTCTCTCGTTTTGAAACGATCGTGTTCTGAAGGTGTTCTGGAAAGTTTTGTTCTTGGGTGTGATCAAAACCAATCGTTCGTGTGCGTATTTCTAAGTTCTATTTCTTGTGTCTAGATATGATCGCCAAATGTGTCTTTCCGAAAAGACGTCGAACGCGTGGCGACAGACTTCTCACTACAGCTGTACTTCCTTGTTCTTGCCGTTTGACGTCGCCATCTGTTGTTCTCGTTTTGAGACAATTTCGGTGGGTTTGACCCCGTTCGACGCCTGACGGTGAAGATTTCTAGTCATGACTGATTGTTGACGATTTTTTTGATAGATTATCATTAATTGTTGCAATTGTATTCGTGCTTGACACTGTGCGAGTGTCTCGAGTCTACATCTCGTCTTTTTCCGCCAGAGAAACGCCAATGGTATGTTTCGTCGCCGTGCTGTTCCAAGATGTACCAACCCATAGTGAGACTGCACTGGGGACAGCAGTTTGCACCAGTGGACACAGATTTGCAACAGGAGACTTGCGCAAGCTGTTCCTTCACTGTGAGTCGATCAGTCTCGCTCTGGTTTGATACATCCTCGTGTTGAGAGTGAGGTGCCTCGGGAGGAGATTCTCAAACTGCCGTCATTCGGCTGTTCCACAGCCACCCACCGACCAAACCACCCAACATCACTCCCAACTGAGAAACAACTCACAATCATTGTCACAAGGCGAAATTTTACCCTCATTTGAACGTGGTGGTGGCAAGCGAATCGGCGTGGGTGACTTGCTTACAAACTGGGAGGCGTCAGTTGCCAAATTGGGGTGGGGAAACTCAGAAACCAGACATCAATTTAGTTGTGCGCAATATTTCATCAGTTTATCATCAATTCACAGTCATGTCATACGCCATTGTCAAAGTCTTGACAGCATTGCATTAAATGTCTCACAGAACTTTACAAGCACTTCGAGTTTGACCAATCACGAGATCTGGGCGGCGGCCACAGCGCGTTCGATTTCGCGCGAGCTTCTCGCGTCCGAACTTTTCGCGTACGCCTGGAAGAAAGTGCAACGAGTTCAATGGCAAGTCCGGAAAATGATAAAGTTCTGGAAAATAAACTAGCACCCCAATTGTAGACACGCGCCATGGCCTGGAAAACTAGCAGGCCGACCGAATAATTTTGAATTCACGCGCTTGAAACGCTCACGCCATCACCAGTCGTCATTCTTGTTTGTGTGCCCAAGATTCGTTGCAACTTCCGATTTCGTCCTCAACACAAGCGGCTGAAATAAGTGTTTCACGCACCCTGATCAGCTCCACATCGCCCGTCTGACTAGTTGCGTGCTTGGCTGTGTCACAGTTGGGATGAATGAGCAGATACAGCCGCACCAAGTCCGCTGCGTCATCCACACTGCCGAGCAAAACGTTGACGTCACTGCCAGCTCAAACAGTGCAACAAGGACGAAATTGCAAAACCAAACAAAGTCCAATTTTGGTTGTCAGCTGCGACTTGAGTTTCGGCCATTTGTACATCATCCGCTGTTCCCGTCACATGGACCCCCCCCCCGCCCCCCAACCACCACCATTCGTAGATGACAACTCGCGTGTTGTGTTGACGACCCTTCACTCACAGCTTCCTTTCCAACATTTCCAGCAGCAATGCCTCGATGTTTTTGTAAAAGACGAAGTAGAAGGTCATGGGTCCAAAATGCCTCGTGGATCTGAGGTCGTTGAAACGCTTTGCCTCCGCTATATGTTCGTACGTTCTGTGCGCCACCTGCAATAACACCGGAGGAATTCGCTCAATTATGAGCGGACCTATGAAATCAAAACGACAAATATCACTGCAGGAGTCGACATCTGACAGCTAAACCCACCTCCTGGTATCGCACTTCGTCCGGTTCAAACTGCACACACGCGCGATCGAGAACGAATTCGTAGCTGTGATTCTTGAGAAGACGCTGTGGGAAAAAAACAAACAACAACAATCCGATTTCCTCACGAAACGACAAGTCTTGTGGACTGGAAAAGGAACTAGGGCGGTCTCCCGAAAACCACGGACACCAAGTGTGAGGGGAGGGGGTGAAAAAGCCACTGTTTTGAAGCCCACACTTCAGAAAAAGAAACGTTGAGATTTCCCTTGGCCCCCGTTTGTCAACTGTGATTGTCAAAGGTGACGTCCGTACACGTGGAAAGTGAAGTTTGCCCGAACTGTTCTGTTTCATCACCCCCGACCTGTGTCGGGGTCTGATAATTTGTGACCGTCATAGCCAGGGCAGAACACAGGCTTGACTGGTGCACGTCTATGTAGTCAGTAAGAGCCTTTCACAAAACACGGCATCACAAACCTCCAGATTGTCTTGGTCAAACATCGTTGGTGTTTTGTAGGATCGATCTTTCGTCGGAAAATACATGTCCAAAATGCGCTGGCGCTCTGATCCACTGGCGTGCCTCAACGTGCCGTTCGGTTCGCGAACGGTAACAATGCGAGCCTTTGAAACAACAAGAATGCTACGCATAAAAAGCGTGTGGTCGCTATAAACGTTCAGTTGGTGATAAGAACTTTCAGTATTTTTCAAAAAATTTCAAAGTGGGTCTGGCCCCACAGTCAAAGTGGGTCTAACGGAGGGGTTGGGTTGGGGGGTTGGACCCACTTTTGGAAAAATGGTCAGAAATGATCAGTGATGCTCACTGATCATTTTTCAAAAAGTGGGTCCAACCCCCCAACCCAACCCCTCCGTTAGACCCACTTTGACTGTGGGGCCAGACCCACTTTGAAATTTTTTGAAAAATACTGAAA
>JAAUXT010077473.1_pt1 | contig 28939 bp, 30 predicted proteins | sample 7278171 | NCBI WGS metagenome assembly JAAUXT01 (sample SAMN14350112, study PRJNA611818) | marine sediment metagenome | isolation source: surface marine sediment (1.8m) | place: French Polynesia: Moorea | collected 2018-08
ATTCTCAAGCTCCCACAACCTGAGGAATGTGTAAGCAGAAGTCTACTGAATCCATCCTGCTACAGAACCAAATGTAAGATCTTATTACTTGAGAACATGTAATTTGGGGTTGCCTGCAGATGCTAGATAGAAGGCCATTTGTGACCAACTCCAACTACATGACTTGAGAAATACCTGCCATCAGAACTTGGATATTTGGATTGATAGATATTCAAAAACTCACTCAATCCAGAATCTTAAACACTTACAAGGTACTGCGCCCTCGCCCGACCTGAAGACCAAGCATCCCCTTGATATCCAACAGCCGTGCACCTCGAGCCCTCAGCGTAAACAGACACAACTCACACACCAATCCCTTCGTACCCCTCAATCCACGCCCGGTTCCCGGACGTTAACGCGCAATTTTTAAGGCAAAAACACTGAAGTGCAAAACAATCTCGTTCCCAGTCTCAAATGTCGAAGTAGGGACACACGGCAGATCGTGCACCTGCACAGTGCAGGGGCGACTCTCAGGAAACAGCTCTGCAGGTTCCAGCGCCGGTCCGTTGTTTTTTATGTGCCAGCCAGGAGAGAGCCGGATGGTGCACACCCACTCGTGAATGCAGCCTCCAGACGAGTCTGGACGGCATGCCTCTCTGGAGGGGTACGTACTCAAATGCGTGAAACACGAGGTACGATTCACCAGAAAGTCCTTCGTCAATATTTGTCCAGTATTGCAGCACATTGCCGTCAGCACGTGCTCCTGCACACACGTTTTCCCAAAACTGTACAAGGACCTTCACAAAATCAGGGCGGTATTTGATCATGTTATCGAGCGACTTTTCTGACGATCTTCTGCACACACGTTCACAAAGGAATTACCGTAAGTTTTTCAAGGATGTCAATGCTGCATGTGTGTGCTGCATGGTCATGGGTCAATTTGTGGAGTCCTCGACCGGTCAACATGAAGTTTATTTCAGCTCAATTCAGACCTTATTACCCTCTGCAATGAAGCCAGGAAATGTCGGAGCACATGGATGTAGACATTGGCAGTGACAGTCTCTTGAAGAAACTCATTGTGGACGACTCCTGACCGATCGAAGAACAGAATGAGGAGGACTTTAAGCGCGGTTCTGGGCCTTCTTGGAGTTATTCCACAAGGTTCATCCTTCATTCTCCATTGTAAACACACTCTGCATTTTGGACAGCAGATCGTAGGACCACACCCATGACTCGTTCACATTCACAATTCTGTCCAGAAAACTGTGCTGTGTACACACTCTGCGCGAAAGGTTTCTTCCAAACAAAATCCTCTGTTGCCATTGGATCAGTGTGAGAACACAGGGGACAAGTCTGGTTGCGCATTTCTTCATCCTCAGATAGGATGCAGGATTCTGTGGATGGAACCACGCCCTACTCCTGCTTCATTGGAAAGGGCTTCAATGGATTTGGACGTTCCAGCAGTGACTTTGCACCACTCGAGCACTGTTGAGCATTTCACTCAAATCATTGGTCACCGCCGAGATGGGCTTCCATGGGGAGGTTCTTCAAATATTTCAGTGTAATGTGATCTTTCTTATTGTTATGTTCTGGTCTGTCATCAACAGAAGAAAAGGGGAGAAAGAAAAAAATTGTGCTTCCTGACATCAAAATATGTTGTTTTTGACACCATGCAAATTACTGCATGAAACTACCCATTTTGCAGTGTTTTTGGAGGCTCCAGAGAGAGCTGGAGAGGGACAGAGACACCTTTTCTCCTTTTCCTTGCCAACTAACAGACCTAATTGTCATTTTGGGTCTGCTGGTTGGACCCCTCTTGGGTCTGTTTGTGCGCAAAATCTCTTTGAAGACAGGTCAGGTCAAGGTGGGTTTTGTCACACTTTTTGTCCTATTTATTTATCACTCTTCAACCCTTCATGAATTTCATTTGAAACAATCAACTGTTTTTATGCAGAAAAGGTTGTGAGCAACAAGTGAAAATGAAAATGAGGCATCCTTGATTCTCACAAATTGGGTAATTTTAGCATCATTGATGCTCCATCAAAGCCAGATCTGGGAAAGAAATGGCCTTTGAACACCTTTTTTAACCAGAAAAACAAGTACATTTCACACAAACATCTCCAAGAGACATAACAGCAATTTTAAAAGGGTCGAAAAAATCGACCACCGAGTGACTGAGGATTTCAGATATTTGCTTTGATCACAGCACTGTGACAGGTTCTTGGGTGACCACTCCTTGCAGCATCGCCAAAGCGCATCGAGTCTGTGAAACCACACTCTAATCTGGTTGGCAGCCAAAGTTTCCTGTCCAAACACAGTCCTCAACATGTCATTAACTCACCCAACTTTTGACAACACCAAATGCAAATTCTCTGCAGAACACGGCTTGTCAAACACATAACTTTCAGCCATTTTTGAACTGATGATAATCTACAGAAAACACCACCAAAACAAACACATACAACAACCCCCTGGACGTCAAGGTTCAGTGAACACTTACAACTCCAGTTCAAAATTTGGGAGTACTGCAAGTAACGCATCAGTGACACCCGAATCTGCTGTTGTTTCACCCAATTCCAACTGGACAGACACGCACCCCCCCAGCTGTACCTTGTCGATGGATATTGCTTTGAAAGACGACGGGTATGGATCCATGTCTGGAAATTATCACTGGCGTGGCTATTTACGGCGCTTGTACTTGTTTCCTGATGACACATTCCCGTTCTGAAATCACAGTGCCCATTCACCACACAGTGACTTGCGAATAAGGCCCCGGAGCCTTTCACACTCTGACACCAGATTTTGACAATGCAGCCTCTGGACGTGCAACAATATACAGAAATCAAGGTGGACAAGACGTTCGTTACATGACCATTGCAACTCGTGAAAAGTGCAATGGCAGAGTTTCCAGACTTGAGCCGCACCCGCAATTTATCGGCGCGCAACGGTCCTGCCTCTCCGCCGTGACGTTCTGTGCGCGTACTCGTGAGGACAGTTCACATCGGGCGACAATCACGCAGCGTGAGGCGGACTGCAATCTGACGGCGACGAAGGGAATTTCCTCGGCTGCGCAAGACTGTGGCGCAGCTCGGATGTGAAGAGGCGTGGTGCTCCTCACACGTCGTGTGCAGCAGCGATCAGTGCGCCCATCAAACACTAATCTGTCGCAGGCGGCTTTTATTGCGTCAAAGGAAATTTAGCCAATGTTTTACGAGGAAATAAAAACGCAGCAAGTAGCCCATTGTTAGCCATAACTTGTTGATTTAACCGAGGCGGGGACACGGCCTTCCGAGACAAGATCAAAGCAGCGCGCGCGCAGATCCGGCCGTCTTCCTGCATGTTTCATCGAATCGAGAAGCGCTGACGATCACTTCAGGCGGCGTGTCCAAGCAGAACCCAATCATGGTCCTGGATGCAAACCAGCGCTACTTTTTCAGGAGAGGCTGACAGGTGAGGAAATCGGGCGGGCGGATTGTTGTCTACGAGTTGCTTTCAGCACGGCACGCTTCTGCTTTTCACAAAGAACATTGCAATGGAGGGGTCACTCTCGTGTTTGCTCTGGATCCCGGACTTCACCAAACTTCAAAACCAAACAGCAGCTCTGGCTGATGCGAAGACTGTGTTATCAACCGTTGCACAAATGTTTCAAATATTAGGTTCTGATTTTCCGAACCCGACTTCAACGAAACGTGTGTCAGACCTCGACCTGTTGTTTCTGAAGCTGGGAAAACTTCTGTGGTTTTGGCAGAAATTCTGAAGTTCACGGTTCAATTTTGTCAGGTCCCGTCGTCGCTTGCCATTGTGTTCGGTGCATCGCCCAACACACCTCCACGCGGTCGTGCTCTTTTGGGTCTCACGGTTTCAGCAATTTGCAATCAGGTGGCCACCATGCGCGGGCCACACGGAACAAAGCGGAGGACATCTTCATCTTGAGGAGCCTGTGCACGTTCTTCGACTTGTCACTCGCACACAAGTGACGCCAGGCGTTTCAACGCTGCTGCGAAGGAAGCGCCCGAACTTTGCCGCACTCTCGCTCTGAAGGACTTTCTCCTAAACTGACAGGTTCTGAAAATTGGGTCGTTTGGTTTTCTGCCGCTGCGCAGACATTACTCTCTCACTGGTGGGTTTCCCGTGTCTCCTGTGCCCAATTTTTCGCAGCCTGTCACGACCGGCTCCGCGCACATCAGTCTCAGTCTGGGTCCCTGAGGTTTGCTTCCTTTGAATTGGGTGTCAGAGAGTGAATGTAGGGAACTTCACAAATTGTGACACCCGACAATTCGCTAAAATTGCGCTGCATGCCGAGTCAGAAGATGTAAATTTGAGTTTGAGTTCAATAACTTGAAGAACCACAGTGGTGTCCCTCATGCATCTCGATCCGCAACACTTTTCTCGTGTATGCGCAAATTTTGAGCAGGTCGTTGTTTGGGAAAGTTCTGCATGTTTCCTTTCTTGAAATCTGGTTCCACATGGGGTTCTCACACGGTTTTTATATTTTTGCTTTAGTTCCTTGAAACCAGAGCTTTCAAGACATTTGGTCGAGAAAACACTTTTGTGAATGAACAGGAACCCTTTTTTCTCTGTGAGAAACTTTTTTTCTTCGACCACAATATCTTATGTGCAAACAAATTTGGTGTCATAAGTTCTGAAGTTCTCTGAGAAGAAATTGTCGAGGTTCAGCAGACCCGACCGGTCTTTTTTCGACGTACCCATATCGGCAATACAGACACCATTTGGTCACTTGTCATTGGCACCCTGTGTACAATTGAGTTTTCTGGACCACCGATCTGGCAATTGGGGCACCGCGCGTGTGGAAACTTCGGCCGTGCTGAACCTCCCGATTGTGCGTGATCCCTTGCGAACAAATACGTACGTACAAAACAACGTGACACAAGTTGTTGCGGACTTGCTCATGTGCAACGGAGAAACCAGATCAGATCAGATCTGATTGGAACTCCGACCCAAATTTCAGCCGTGTGAACACTTTTCAGAGAAATGTGCTTGCACATAACAGATTCATCACGCTAGCAGCGGGCGGTGCGATGTGAGCGGCTCATTTTCAAGTGATTGATGTGAACTGCTGCTATTGTCAACAGGGAAAGTGCTTTCATGGGACCCGGGAGACGCGAAGGTAAAACGGGACACGGACTGCACATGCGAGAGGAACCTGTCTCGCTGTATTGATATTTGCTGTTCAGGTTGGTCAGGTTGCAGTGGGTGTCAAAGAGTGTCAGTAAAGCAGAAACAATCATCATCAGTCAGTCCGTCAGAACAATGTCATACCGCGGTCCGACAGAGGAATCGTGATCTTCGAGGCACGAGCAACATTCCCAGGTCTGCATTTGGAAACAATTCAGACCTCCTCGCTTTCTATACACTGAACCCACCTGATCGACTCTGACACTCGAAGTTGAAGCTGAAGAACAGAAATCTGCGCGACGTACAAAAGGAGCCCGACAAATCAGCCCTGGGAGAGTTGATTGGTGCTCGTCGCCGTCTTGAGCGACTTCAGAACACAACGAAACGCTGCACATTCAGTCTGATCCCAAGGACATGAATCCTGGCAGCAGATGGAGATCTCGAAAGTTTCATAAATCTGTGTACTTAAAGTTGTGGCTTCCCTTTTCTGATTCTGTTGATTCAACCAATTTATTTATACCCGATTGTTTTTGGTATAACTTTCGAGCACGCACTTCCAGCTCGCACAGACATTGTTCTCTGTGATGGCAGTCTAACAATTTGTACAGCCCGACATCGGGACGTGTTGTGTTGCATCGCGTGAGGATTTTGTATTTCGTTCTGAAAGCCTGCCTCAATCATTACCAAACTGACAGGGTAATGTCCCAATTGAAATAGCTTGGATCAGTTCAAAGAATGGCATTTGTGGGTTACATGGTTTGGTCAGAATTTTATTGTGTTTCATGTTAGAAAATGGAGCCTTTTGAGGCGGTTTGAGGCATCTGTGAGCTTCCCAGCTCCACCAATTGGTCAAAATAGCTACCAAAACATATTTTTTGAAAAAGTTTGGAAATTATCTGAAACAGATGCTCCCAAAGTGTTTTTTTGCATTCTGGGTGAATTTTTTCTGAGGGTAATTTTTTCCCTTTGGTGGCCATTTGGATCTACTTTTCTGTCCTCATGATGTACTCACAGGAGTCAACCTTGGTTTCTGGGCATGCCCTTTCATATGTCATTGGTAGTTTACACTTGGTGTACTGACAGTTAGAGCTTTCGTATTTGGATGGCACGCTGCTGATTTTCTCCTTTAGTCTGGTCTAGTTCATCTTATTTTCAGGTGAAACGACTGATCAGGAGAAGCAGACGTGTGGCGAACCTTGAGGCGGTCACCGCCTGCCCCAGCAGCGGAGGAAGACACAGGGGCAACTGAGGGAAAGTGGAGCAAGAGGGCAAGAGACAGAACTGAAGGGGAAAGTTAGTGAGCAGGTCAAGAGATTGTTGAAAAAGAAGTGACCAAAAGTTCTGGGTGTTGGCAAACTGCAAGTCAGACCTGGCAAGGAGGGTGACGGGTAGCTTCCCCCTTTCTGAGTTTTTCGTTGAGAAACCAGACCTTGCCTGCTGTCGATGTTCTGCTGACTTTTCTGCACGTTGACGGACATCCGTAAGTTAGACAGCCGAACACCAAGCAAAATTTGTGGGAGGAAACCGTACACCCCTCTCAACGCAATTTTGAAGGACTTTGTTCGTGTTCGGAAAACAATAGCAACATTTCAGACAAAGGAAACCTCCCACAAAAGCCAGACGACAAATCGCTGTGCGATTGTGCTTCCTCAGTTGGAGCTTGCCCTGCTGTTCTGGGACACCTCCTCACCCGTAATCTTCTGGACATTTTCTGACATCAAACGAGTGTGTTTGTTGTTCAGTTCTATAGAGGTGTTTGGGCAGGAAGTCAGCTTTGTGTACAACTTCCTTGCAAAGTCCCAATTGAATCAGAAGAGTTTAGAAGCTGAAGAATACAGATTACAAAGCCTCGCAATGGACGAGGCAGTCTCGGTGCCAGTTTACAAACCCCTCCCACGTTGTGAAAAATAATGCCAAGCGAATTAGACTTCAGAACATTTTCCCCTGCATCCTGAAAGGAAGTCAAAATCGCGGCAACTTTGATGACAAAATGAATCTCTTTCTCTAAGACTTGCCTTGCTCCCTGTGAATTTGACGTGTTTGAACTGCTCACACACAGCTCAGTCTTCAGCGTTGGTGCGGGCACCTTCACAACGTACTGAAGAAACAGTTTGGATCAGCCTGGCCACTGCAAGAGTGCTGTCTCGAGAAAAGTGCACCAGCAAGCCCGATTCACTGTAGGAAAGGTTTTGCTGGCAAGAAGGGCGTTTTTCAGAGTTTCTACCTCACATTGTACTCCGACAGACACACCATTAAAGCTTCCCCTCTTTGGTGTCAGCAATAGCTCGTAGGAAAAGCTGTGAGTGGGATAGCCGCTGCAGCTTTAAGAAAGCGCCAGGGAATGAGTGAGTGACTGGTGTGTTGGCCTCTTGTGTCCACTACAGAGGCAGCGGAGGGAGAGGTCCGTATTGAATGCACGACTGCGCGCGTTGTGTGCGGAATCAATGCAAAAACATCCGTCCTACGAAAGAAGCAGTCCTGCTGAGTCTGAACAGCGCTTCCTTTCTTGTGGTCGCAGTTATTTTGCGATTTCCAGAGTTCTGATGCTCTTCCACAGTCGTGGCAAGAAACAAAACTCTGGAGAGAAAGACATGTCCTTGAATGGTTTCATGGTCATGTTTGAACCATTGAGAATTCTATTTGCCTTCACAGCAAAAGTGCAAACTATTTAGAATTCAAACAGCTGTCTTTCTGCAAAATCTTGTCACTTCTAAAACAGATCTGCAAGTCGCCTCTGCGCGCGACTAACAGCTTCCGTTTTTTCATCATGAGAACGGCACATAGACCCAGACTTCTGAGTGGCATGAAGCAATGAAAGTCTTTTCGCTCGTTGCAATGCATATTGAATAGTGAACTTGTTCAACTTCAATATGGCACAGACTGCTCCCTTTTCATTGCTTCAAGTGTGAAGCCATCTTCACCCTGCAGTTTCAGCGCCATCCTTGCACAAGGGCGGTTTGGAACTGTCCGGAGACTTGGCCAGCCTCTCCTGTGATCTGGGGAAAAGAGCGACACCTTGGTCGCAACTCTTGACGCCACACGTTGGCCTTCTGAATGATCGCATCTTGCTCGCCTTGCAACGATGGCGTTGTATCCTCAAGGTGACATAATCTGAAGAATCTGGCAGTGGCTGTCAAAGACTGAGCGCTTTGCGCACTTCACGTGAGACACTTGTTTTCTGCCTCTTATTTTTTGCAGCTTGATGGAGCACACTGAAGTTGAAAGCGCGTATTTGCGTGCAGTTGAAGCTGTGAATATGCAGAAACTTTCACGTATTTTGCATGCAGCTTTGGGGAAAAGATGAAGACAGGTGCTTGAGTGGATCTGAGAAGCACTTCTCGCATCAACACGCGGGAGCACGATGGAGGCAACAACACCAAATGCACCAATTTAGGAACTTTTCAGCCCATGAAAACTGCAGTGGGCAGCTCGCAGTGAGCTTCACCTGGACGTGAGTCTGGATGTGCAGAATCGCTGAGCTTCTCAGTCACTCATTCATTCACAACTTCAGCGGTTGTGCCAAAGCTGCTGAATCCCGTAAAACCATCACTACCGCACCACTATCGAGACAACTTCCATAAGAAGCGGTGCATTGAAGGGGAATTTCTATTCCTCGCTGAGAAATTTTTCTTGGTGAAGTGGAATAGGAAGAATGATAAAGGAGACTTTACGGCAGAACTGAGCCCGGCACGTGGAAACAGTTTGTTCCCCTACAAATTGGTTGTCGACGGAAATTGGCCATTGGGAATATACGGTGCAGCACAAACCGCTGTCGGCAGAAGGAGAGAAGAAACAGGAATGAATAAATGCTGGAGCGAGTCTGTTGTGTGGCTATCCAGACAACATGAAGGAATAAAATTTACATTCTTCTCGAGAAGCAAGAAGATTTGTGTGAGTATTTGAGGAACATTACTTTGCGCACTCAGCTGAAAGGAGGCATGTTGGACTGGACGTGTCGTGCAGATTGAGACAAAGTATTGCAAACAACTGGACGTATTCTCAGACCAAAATGTACGAGTAGTTGTTGTTTTCGTCGTCAGATGTGAATGAAGTGTGGACACTCCCTTTTGTGCAACTGCGTAAAGTTTGGGACAAACGTTGAATGAGGCAAAGGTCGCTGGCGAGAAGGACAGGAGTGCAGAATCGATCATCAAAATCAAACGATTGTTTCAGCAGAAAACAGCGGATGGGAAGTGCCTGCTCTGCTGGGTATCTGAAGCACAGGCGCCTCAGAAAGCCGAGTCGCCTGCATTCTGCACAAGCACAAATGTGCGAAATTAGATCAGAAAGCGGCTGCGTGGTTTAGGTGTGGTCTCAAGCTCACCTAAGTCACCGGTGTTTCACGGCTTTCTATGCCTGTCGGAGGTATGATGGCATGTTATCGAACGTGCAAGTTTCTTGTGTTCCTGTACTACGCGATGTTTGTGAGCTTCGACAGTGAGAAGGGACGGGCTGCAGGCAGGCTGGACGACCTGCAGAGCGGAACTGCGTCAGGTGGTGCACACAACGTCGATCCGCTCAACTTCCACCGGACACTGACCACACACAGCCATAAACATCTGAAACGTCTGCTGAATCCCAACTCGGGAGACGCAGTCAACATACCTCCCGAGCTGGGACAAACAGAGGCAGCGAAAGTGCACAGCGTGAGCAAAAGGAGCAAAAACGTGGGTCTGCCTGACATCAAGTTTGCTTTCAACAGCAGCGATGCTGACTCGTCGGAAGTGAGTTGGACAGCGGGGCTGAAGACAGTGAAATCGGAACGCTCCTCTGTGAGCAGTGGCGACGCCCAGGCCTCACGCTCCCGAGCCTCTTCCTCGTCGTCCTCGGATCAGAGCGCGCGGCCGCCGCTCAGCGCCAACAACACCGGGGCCGATGCGCCCCTCCCTACGCCTCATCACAAAGAGCATCTCGCAGCGACCGAGGATCAAATCACCCGGGCCTCAGGGGAGGCCAATAGATCTGCGGGCGGCGGAGGCGGAGGCGGAGGCGGAGGCGGAGGCGGAGGTGGGCAGGAGGCCGGGGCCCCCGACTCGGATTTACCCAAGGTCTACATCGGCGGGCTGTTCGAACTGACGGATACCCCGGGGGGAGCGGTCACCTACGGCCGGTCCGAGCTGGCCGCCGCCAAACTGGCCATCAGACACATCAATCAGCAGCGGGTGCTGCCCGGATACCAGCTGCGCATGGTCTACAATGACACCAAGGTGAGTGGAACTCCCTTCATTTGTCTTGATTTGGAAGCTGCATTCACCGAGAAAGCACTGAAGGATACCAACCCGTTGAGCGCAATAGCCCAGCCAGGGTACCGTGGACGCGTGTTCTTTGGAGACTGTGTGGCACTGGCGCTGCAGGAGGTCAGCATGCTGACGCCGTGTTCAGCTCTTCGCCACTTCTTGGGACTGTGTGCAGTGATCCTTTGTTTCTTGGAATATCATCAACAACAATGTTTGTTTGAACGCAGATCCATCTCGGACTCAGAAACGTGTTGGACATTTGAAAGTGAAACCGGGGACATGAGTGGCGGTCCTTCTGTTTCATCTCCTTTTGGAAACAAGACAAATAAGACTGTGGCTCTTGAAAACAGTTGTGTCTACTTGTCGTGATCTGCAACGATCTGGAATTGGAATTAGAGAACAACGATCGTGCGGCTTCCGAGCTTTATTTGCGGCCTGAAATGGTCTGTAAAACCTGATTTTGAAATCTCGGTCCTCCGAAAGCTGTGAAACGAACTTGAGAGGAACCGGCGCACAGGCGTTTCGTGACGCAGTCATGAAGACGCACGACTGAGAACAGATCCATTTACTCGTGGGGTGCACACAAAGGTCGTCTTCGACTTGTTCTTGATCTTTGGAAACGCACCTCCTCGATCCACCCTGGGCGTTGAGCCACCACGCCACAAACGAAAACGGAAGGTGCCTGACAGGAACGAGCGACGGGTTCCATGCAGGGCTGCACGTGAGCCCTGGAAACGAAAAGTCATCACAAAGAACATAAAGCGTGACGCACAAGACAGGTACAATTTGCTGACACTTGTCTGTATGGCACGCACTCAAATTCCGCCACTACAGATTTTAATGTCACAGCTTTTTTCAATGCACAAAAGGTGTGAGTAGGTTCGCCCTGATCCAAATTTAGAAACCCATCACAGGTATTTCACGTCCGTGTTTGGTCGATTCAGGATCGATCTGAAATGGAGCAGGAAATAACTGAAGCGAAACAAGAGGAATGTCCAAAATGGGACAAATCAGGTCTGGTCTGTGAGAGAGAAATAAGTGATCCGTGAACAGACACGAAATAGTGGAGTTCGGCTTTCCGTCGAGCTGCAGCAGCTGCTGACAAGGGCAACGCTCTGCCGACCAACGTGAACAGTTCTTTGTCACCAAAACCGTTCGAGTGCGTTGTTGTGTGTTCGCGGCATCATTTTTCGAAAACACATCCCGTATTATTTTCTCTGCTCCTTCCGAAACTCTAGTTCACCGATTATGTTGTGCGGACCCGTCCCCTGCTCGTAGTCGCTGGGTTTGGTCTGAAGAACACCGCCGCTCGTTTTTTCTCGACGCTGTCACTGCGTGGTCGCAAAGCCTGGACGGTGACATTGAGATCGGCGGGAATCATATTGTCATGCTCGTGACGTCTGACGTGTCTGTTTTTATTGAGCCGAATTGAAACCAGCTTCAAACCACAAATTAGACGTCTACCTCCGCAGGCCACCACAGCGATTCAGGATGAGCCGTGGGCAGGAAACAGGACTCCCGGCGTCCGAGTGCTTTCAAACCGCACAGCGCTGCTCTCAATTCGAAGACGGTTCTCATTTGTCTCGGTAGTCGGTTCGAACTTCTGTTTTCTCATGAAATTGATCTTCAAGTAGTGCCGTGTGGGACCCGAACTTGCAGTTGCCTGTGCATTTGATTTCGGGGCCATGAAACAATGATTCACCAAAACTTTGACACGTTTGCAGCCAAGACAGCTTGGAGAAAACGATGTCGATCTATTCTTGTGACTCAAGGTGCTCGGTGCGGCATTGATCGTGAGAACAATTGCACTGAAGGATTTGCCTGAGTGTGCGCAGGGCAGGTGTGCCGTGCGCCAGGACGTCTTACTGAAAACGAATTCTGTCGAAGGACGCGTCACACAAAGCAACGGATTGAAAGGCGTATTGCCACCCGACTATCGAATTGAGTCGGTGTGTCCAGAATCAGCGAATCCGAGAAAGGTCAATACGGAAAGGTGAAGCCAGCGTTGCGAAACGTTTTGCCAACTGGGAAGCAGCCCGTGAGAAAAGCAGACGGCAGGTCCTGGACAGACGATGAGGACCTCCCTCCCTCTGCGCGCCGTGCCGTGGCCGGAGCTCAGCCTGTCCAGATTCCGCAGCCAACTCTCAATTTAATTCAGCCATTAATTAGGGACTTGGCTCCTGACCCGAAGAGCACAATTCCCGCGGAGTCTGCCTCTACTCCTCCGAGTCCCTTGATCTGCTGGTTGCAAGCAAGTTTTGTGTCTGACCTTTGTTGTTTGGAAGAAAGGATCTGAGCGAAACTCACCTGTGCGCGTTTGCACGAAGGCACGAGCAAGCTGCAGTTATTTTGGCGCTCCAGAAAACGCACGCGTGACACGCTGAATCAGCACGAGCAGAATCAAAGATACAATTCGTGATACGAGTATGACATGGAGAGACAAACATGGAGAGGTTGAGCGCTGTGCTTCAAACGGTCACTCAACATTTCAACACCGACACCCCACGATCCGACGCAACAGGTCCTGTCCTGCGCTTCCGCTGTTTGTCTGAGCTGCTCATTGCAAAACGTGATTTGACTTGTTCGCGCAGAAGCTGTGATCGGCTGAAAATCTGACATGTCGCTCCAACACCCAAGGAGGCAGGAAGAAGGCAGCGAAGCATTCCGTCTGAAAGGCGTCACGATTTCAAGTGGCTTCCATCACACGCAGACAGAAGGGCGGAGGAGTTTTCACTCCGAGGCTCAGTCCTTTCAGCATCGGCATGGAGGGTTGCACGCTCGGTTCGCCTTGTGAGCGAACGCACCTGCAACCTACTGCGCGAAGTTTAGCGCTGCTCTGTCGGACACTTTGGAGGCGGGACAGACCTCCGAAAGTTCATGGCATCAGCGTCGTGCGAGTGCAGCTGCATTCCTGTCAATGAAATCGGGTGAAACTGCAGTGAGGAGGTTGGCGCAAGAGTGTGGACGCCAGCTCAACATGTGCACGGTTACGTGGTCGCACCGTCTGGGTCGGAGCTGTCAGACGGCGCGGAGCGACTGGTGCTCCCGAACTCCATGTCACTTTGCTTGTGCGTGTTCCGACGCGACACATGGTCAGACTTGGCAGATTTAACACACACTCCCGGTCTGGAACTGAGACAAAGGATTTTTCCGTTTGGTCTTCTCGTGGGTTTCCAAACAGGTCTTCTCACACTCAACCTGAACATGCTAATTGCAGTGCATTTGAGACAATCTGTCATCATGTTGTAGAAACAGCAGCTCACACTCAGTAACTCAGTATGAGAAGTCCTTTTCCACTACTTCAGACTCAAAACGAACACTCCAGTTTTGATACAAAGCATCTGGACTGACATCAATGTTTGTCTTCTGGCGTGGTCGGACAGGCGACTTCTCGAACTGCACTGAGTGTGAGATCCTATTATTTGCTCGTCTACGGGCCAAACATGCATTGTGACGAACAAGCTTGTTGGACACACGCGTGGATTATGAATCGAAGCTGAGTGATTTCGTTGCACCACGCGAAACCCGTGGAGAAAGCGTTGATACCATCACGCGTCCCGAGTTTCAAGGCAACTGCGGCGGCGCCGGAGCCAAGCAGCGTGAGAACGGCTTGAGCCTGTCACACACGCATCTGATGAGCTGTCACGGGCAAATTAACGTGGTCGCGCCGTAACTGCTGCCGGAGATGTATTCAGCAGACACTAATTAAATAGATTAGGCATCTGATATGTAATTAACGAGCGGGATGGACTAAAAGAGCTCACTCTGAGAAGGGCATTTGGGACGTTCCACTTTTGGTTGACAGACAGAACAATTCCTCACACCAGAAAGCCGTCAAATTTCTGCAATCATGCCGTCGAATGAATTGTCTTCTTTAGACTGTACAAATCTCTCCTGACCCGGAAAAACCTCCTTCAAATCTGGAACACGGAGCAGGGCTGTTTTCAATATGCGATGTGGCACTTCCAGAACGTGCACGAACGCGTGTTCCTTGATCCACCTTTTCCCCAAAGGACACGCGAGGGACGCCGACCACAGCACTCGAAAGCTGCGTCGCACTCTGATACGCACCAACATGGAAGCTCTGGACCCACCACAGGCTCGCACTTTCCAGCCACCACTGTGTAGTGTCGAGACTGATACGTATCTTGACAGCTTCGACAGGTCTTGTCTCAGGTGCCAAAAGTTGCACGCTGATAGGTGGACGGCTCGACGTGAAGAAAAATTACCACTCCAAAATTGATTACTTTTTCATGCAGGGATCTATGCATTCCAAACACAGGTTTCTAAATACACGCCAGCAGTGTCGTGAAAGTTTAGTCTGGTGCTCTCCACACGATTTGCCATCAATCAATGCAGTGTTTTCACGATGTGCACCAAACCGCGCAGACAGATCCATAAATTGGAAAAATACAAAGATATTGAACCCGAACGCAATGTGTCTGTCAAGCTGCGCATTACCCACGGACTGTGAAATGTTAAAGTTTTGTGCACCGCGAAGCGAAGAAAGACCTGCTTCCTGAATCCCCCAGATTCCATCATCTCAAGAGCGTTCACACCACGACTGGAGTTTTTGGTTTTTCCCGTGTTCTCTCACTTTCGCACTCCATTCACCAGTGCCTCTGGAACATTTTAATTGTGTCGGATGCCTGGGCACCGTTGTCCTCAGGGCAAAGTCACTCGTACAGTCGAACTGTGTGTTGTGGGTGGTGGAAACTCAACGACATGTACACAAGTACACACAAACACACACACGCACTCGTACGTGCACGTCTGGATACGCTTTGCCCTGTGGCTGCGTCGCTGCAGTAAGTGTGTCGAAGCCTTCTGTACACTTTCAACGGAACTTGACGGAAGTATGATTTCAGGGTGCCACACATAAAGCCAATAATCATGCACAAATGCGTGGATTTCAGCACACATGCCCCTAAATAATCCCGCTCTGTCTATGAGTGGAGCTTAACTGAGGCTTTATACCTGAGGAGAAGCTCCAATAACAAGGAAATTGATCCCATAAATAAAAGCATAACTGTCATGACACCAAATATTGTACAAACAGCGATGGCAGACATCAGGCCTAGAGAATCCTGTCGGTGCACGTGCCGGGCCTGTTTTGTGCGCATGAAGCGGTGCGACACACGCATCGTGCGAAGACGTTGGATATCTTATTGTCGCGGTTTCGGATGTTCCCCTTCCGTCCCATTGTCCCGTCTTCGTCTTCAACATGGGGGAGAAGAAACCCTCCTTGTGCGAAAGCAGTCCAACACGCACACAGTCGGCAACGAGCAGGACGCAACCTCCCATGTCCTGAAACCAAGGCAAAGACCATGTTTCCTGCTGGACGGACCTGTGCGTGCGACAGTGCAGGGAGCTGAAGCCTGGAGGCAAACGAATCAGTGTCGCTTGCAGATGAGGAGCGCGGTAGACGGGCCCCGGGAGCAGGCTGCGCCGCTCCCTCCCTCCCAGACTGCGGCTGCTCTCCTGCTCCGAGCCCAGCTCGCCTTCCGCTCCCACGGGACGCTCGCGCAAACCAAATCTGCACTCTCCACTGGTTTGGAGAACAAAGACAAAAGTCACCAGAATTCCACTTGGCCAGCTTGACTGACACCCAAGTTGGCAGAATAGCGTGGTGACAAAAGGGTCCGAGAAAGCTGGAAATCTTTCACTGTGAAGGCTTCCTGAATTGGGTCGCGCCGTCAGGTTAAGCGAAGAGAACGGAGGAAAGAGGCCATTTGCAAGAACCCCACGAGACAAGAAAAGGAAGGAAGCAATCTGCCTGCATTGATCACAGATCAAAGATGAACGCTTTGGGGGTGAGTCGTGTCCACAAGGACGCCATGGCACCGTCCTCACAGTGCAGACCTATGCCTCACAAGATTGGACACACGAGGCTGCAACCCAACTACACTGCAAACTATTCAGCTGCTTTGTCACAAAGGGAAGCTGAGCCGTTGTCTCCACCGTGACCTGAGTGGTTGTGCTCCCCGCAGCAAGGACGGCTCTGCAGTCCCCGGCGTCAAGTCGCCAGAGGCGTGTCCATCCGCAGTAAACCCGTTTGTTTTCTCGTCCTTCTGGGCTCAGCAAGCCACATTAATTAGCATACATGCATGAACCCACTTCCCGTCGTGTCCACGGTCGGTCACGTTTGCTCAAGATTGCAGCTGGAACAAACGCGCCTCGGCCGATCCGAGTCCTCCCGGCGTCCCACTTCACGGCGGGCCGCCTTCCCCTCAGATGGAAGTGCAAACGAGAAAGTAGTTTACAGAGCCGAGGAAATCAAATGATTACCAGGTTACCCAGCTTGGAGGGAAGATTGATTGTAAAGAACGCTGTTTGCTCAAACAAGGTTTGTGTTTTGATTCCTTTTTTCTGCCGTGCTTCAGGGTCCACACAGACCGCTCGCGTGGATCGCCATTTCTACACTGATGTTCCATTGCATGACAAATGGAAAATTGCCTCGAGTTCAACACTACAAAGTTCGCAACTCCACATGTTCCTGTAATTTGGATATCAGGAGCACAAACTCATATTTTTCAAGTCGCGTGTCTGGTCCAGAGCTTTGCCCCTCTGTTCCTCGCTCTCTCCTTTGATTAGCACTTCAAGCAGAAGTTGATTGATTCGTTTGGAACACACAATACACGCTCCGGCCCAAGGTTAGAGCGCTGGCGATGGATGGCGACCCAACATCGAGCGCGAGGCAACCACGATGCCATGAAGCCGCTACTGATGATCTTCCTTGCTGAGCGAAGGAATTCCTCCACACGGTTGGTGTGTGGTTTCCTCAGAGCGAGGCCCGATCCACCTTCTCGAGCCGTCACGTGGTGACGTCCACCGCCGGACGCTCACCGGACCTGAAGGCCTCTCAGAGACCAAGTTCGCTCTGCTCGTCTTCATCGATTCTTGGGGATTGTCAATGAAATTTGCATTTCCGCACTCACGACGCCTCAACAGACAGAAAAAAGAAGAGACCCGGTCTATGTCACGAGCAATTGGAGTCTACGCCTGGACTGCCACACACAGATGTGTGCTGGTGTGCACACATTGATCAGTTTTACATCTCACGATGAAATTTTCACACGGAAGTCTGTCAAATGGGTCATCCACATAGTTTCACCATCCGATTGCGAAAAATGATGTTCACCACAGCCCGCAGCAACAGGCTGGTGCAGATGGTCGAGTCTGCAAAGTTCTGAGGTTCTTCCAAGAGAGAAACTTGAACTGTGGTTCATATGAAAGAAATTTGAAGGCAATTTGCTGTGCTGTTTCAAAAGAATGGAGGCAACTGCTTTCCGGCTCCGATTTTTGCATGAAGCAGCAGAAGCTTTGTTCCAGCTCTGTCCGCAGGAGGCGAGAACCTCCCCCTCGCGCCGCTCGGAAATGAATTCGAGTGCGATTAACTCGGTGGAGGAAGCCCCCATTTGGAGCTGCTTATGGGTCATTCCGCCCGTCCTGCAGTCAATAAGGAATAACAGACTTCGATGCGCGCGACGAGTCACACCGAGTCCACCTTCCGGGCAGAGTTCAATCCGTGCAGGTTGAGCCTCGTTGAAAACAGAAGGCTGCAGTCTGAGAAGAAGGCCCTTGCAGCAACTGAGCCCACGGAGAGGACTGTGATTTCTTGTTTCAGGGATCTTGATTCCGACAAGAAAAATGCTGACGCAATTTGCAGACAGACAGACAGACAGACAGACAGACAGACAGACAGACAGACAGACAGACAGACAGACACGTTGTCCGTTTGTGCTTGCGTGTACGTGCAAGCTTCAGGAACAAGATCTTATCGTCAGGCCAGTCAGCACTGTTGGGTGGAGTTGTCTCACAAATTCAAGCGAAAGGGTGAATTTGGAAATGCGCCAAGGCCTCGAGGCTTGAGCATCAGTGTCGCTCGTTTCCCGACCACAGTGGACATGATCGTACGTCAGTTGAAAGTGCTCTTCTACAACCTCTGCTTCACCCTGTGTGCAGACCGGTTGTTTCTCGACTCAATTTTCGCTGCCAGTCCAACGTGATAATATACACCCAGAATCAACACGTCATATTTCCACGGAGAACAACTCTTGGAGCTGGCGCTCTCCGGACTCCCGCGAGCCACCAGAGCCACAAGGCGGGAGCGGAAGCTCCTCAGACAGACGCGGAGGGGTACTCTCTATTGATGCAATTTACACCGACCAAGGACATCGACAGCAGACGAAACGTTTCTGAGTCTCTTGGAGAGCACCGCAACTCTGCGGACGGGGAAGTGTAGACCGGCGCCGCGCCGCCGAGGCGCGCCCTTCGGCCCCGCATGCCACAAACATGTTGGAGGCCTGTGATCTGGTCGGCGAAGAAAAGCTTCTGAATGATGAACACAGAAACACTCAGCGAAGATTTCAAGCTTGGAGAGGACGAGAAGAAAAGGCGAAGTGGGACAGGGTGCTTTCCATTTGCTTGTCCAGAACAGTTGCACGCGTACCTTGCTGGGAGTTAGAAGCAAGAGCTCGGAGTGTGCACAGTTGCTGCGCGTTTTCCAGAGAAGCAGCCAGGCGGAAATCAGATGTTCCGTGCGCTGAAAGTGGAAATCTGTGGAAGGCTCCAAACGTTTCGTTCCAAACTGCAGTTGTTTGACAGACTGGGAATCACGTTTCCAGACGAAGGAAGAACAGCCCGTTGGCGGTAGCATTGTGAGGAAGCAATTCTTGTGGATTTGGATCAGACGAACTTGCTCTCACTCGCTGTGCCCACCCTTGCTGAACAGTGCTCACCAATCATGGGTGACAGGTTTGGCTGTCGTTTGGACGGGAGGCTTTGAAGGCGAGTTTGTGGTGCTAAGTGACTCTGCTACCCTTTCATTGGGATTCTTTGATGTATAGAACACTGGATCCGACTTTTCTGGCTTCAGCACTGGTTGGTGCATTCTGTGATGCTGTATTTTCCAGAAACCCTGATGTGAACAATCTAATTTTGGCCAGTTGTTTCTCTTTGCAACATTGTTTCCAACAAACCTGACACCATGCAGAGGAAGATCCGAGAGACTTGACACCTGAAAAACAACTCCCTTTTGTGCTCTTGATCTCCTCTGTAAGTGCTCTCTGGCCAAGGTGACTCGACAATAGCCCTGAGTGACTAGTCGCAAGAGCGTTGAATTGTGATGCTCCCACAACAGAGCACCCCTCAATCGGGTGAGACATGAAAATGGGCTCAGGTGAGGCCTTGGGCCACAAAGCAGCGTGTCGCGATCCTGCTGAGCTGTGAATCGAGCATTGCGGAGACATGGACGGAGGTGCAGAGCAAACAAACATGGATCACTCCCCGCGCGCAGCGGGTCGCTCCTCCCATCTGCGAGCAAAGTCCGCAAGAAGCCGCATTGAAGGAATTTTTTTGCAGTGTGCATTGAGTACAAAAACACGATCAAGGACTTTCAAATGCAGCCTGAATACAAAGGTGGGCATTGGAGGATGAAACGTGGAATTCGGTCGAGAGAGGCGAGAGCTTCACAAACGGTCTGTTTCCTTCGGACTGAACCCGAAAAACACCAACCACACGCACATGTGTCGTGCGTACGTACCTGCATTTCCCAATTGTAGAGACAAGTTGGCCGCAGATAAGCATCGTCACCACAAGTTCAACCGTTTTACGAGTACCTTGTTCGTGGTTTTGTGTCCGCACTTCAAGCGAATAGCAGAGTCGGCTGCCCCGGATGATGAACAGCCCTGGTGCGCACCTTGTTTTGTTTCTCTCGCGTCGCGCACGGAGGCCAAGTCGAGTCCGATGGCTGGATGCAGCAATGGAGCCTCGGGGAGACATTAGAGCCCCGGGCTTCTCACCTGTGCCCGTCCAGATAAAAGCCTCGCAAAAAAACACGTCGGACACTTCAGTGTGCTTCGCTCACTCAAGTGGTTTTCAGAAAATAGCGTTTGCCGCAATCTGCCGCGCACACGGACCTGGAAAGAACGGCAACGTTCTTGCGCATTTGGAGAAAAGACCGAAGTACGTAAATCACCTCAAAAAAGCCAAATCAGGATCTCTGGTTACTTTTACGGCACAGGGCAAAAGTTGACCCAATGCACCCCTTCTTTTAAAACGTGCGCACAACACAGTGAGAATCTCGGAGGTCACCTCGGCCTCGGACGTCGCAGATTTCTCACTCAGCAACACTCCTTCGTCCTGTGCTGATAGCGTCAGTTTGTTCCGGATTTACAGCGGAACTAACAGACATCCAGGCGAAACTCGTGAATCTAAGAAGAATGCGTGGTGTCTGTGGCTGCAAGACAAACGCATTAGGAGATGGATATGTGAGATCCACCCGGCGCGGGTCAAGTGCAGGAGCGCAGATCGCACCTCCGGGGACGCGAGCAGCTCCGCGCTCGAGCTGTGGCGCCGTCCTCGCACCGCATCTGTGCAAAGAACGAGCACGTCTGGTGCTGCAATGTCCCCGTCTTTCTTGTGCCGGGGCACCTTTCTACGGGGTCCGTGCTTCAGTGTTCTCTTTGTAGGGAATGGCATTGTATATTGTCGTGCCTCAGTCTTCTTGCCCTCAGCGGAGTTCGTGGTTGTTGCTCCCTTGAGTCGCGCAGGTCCTGATTCAGCTCGGACGTCAGGGCGTCAGAGCGCGCGAAGGACGGCGCCGCAGCCCTGTGCGACAACCCGTCAATCCTCGCCACGTTAATGGCGCTGCCTTCGACCCCGCAATCGCTTCGTGCTAATTAGACCCATTTGTCTCCCGTTCCGAGCCTCGGGCGCAGAGGCAGGATCGTTGTCGCAGAGACTGCAGACACGAGACCAGACTCGCAGACGAAAACCGTCTCGCTCTTTGCAGCGATGTGTCCGCAGATTTGCAATGTTTTTGCTCGTTGGAAGCACCCTTCAGAGAAATTCAAACGAGGCGTCAGAATCGGAAATTTGAATCCACCCACAAACAACACTTCACTCTTCCAGGAACTGAGGGCACAAAGATCTCTGTGCTGTGCAGCCAAAGCGCCTTGAATGCACACATTGCTCGCTGCCAGTTCTCGAGTTTGACTGAGTGGATGTTGCAGGTTTTCAAGGGCCTCCGCTGCGCCCGAGAAAAGCTTGTTCGTCGCGCAACTGCACTACAAATGTGGAATTCTTTGACATGCAACGAGAGAGCACAGTTCTGGAGCTCCAGCCCTGGCCTGGACAGGTATCCTTGAGACCCACAGGGTCTACATCCCACTCACATGCACTGGCCCCATCCTGGTCACACCTCAGCAGTCCCTCACCCTGGGCACAGCCCCAAAGGAAGATTTGTTTCATTGGTATGTGGCCATTTGGAATGGCTCCGCACAGGAGTGTTGTGTGCGGGTAGCCCCAGTTGGGCCCGCTGTACACTCACCACTACCTGCAGCACCACGGTCAGTTGCAGCCCTGGGCTTTGGCCTAGCTGTGTCAGAGTAAGAAACTCAGTCTAACAACTCTAGGTTTATTCTCACTCCAGCAAATAGTAAACTGCTCTGCAAGGGCATCATGTTCGCAACTTTTATAATCGGTGTAAAGTGCTGTCCTGTGGTACAGCTTTGGCTTTGCACAGCTCTACCAAAGCAGCTCCATTGGGTACTCAGCACCTTGCTGAAAGCTGGAACGCTCGCGTGGGAAGAGCCCAACTCTTCCACACGACAGGAGGTTTCCCACATTGGGCACTCAGCCATGGATCTCAAGCTGATCTTTGAAGTGCCAGACATCCGATGTCTCTCTCACCGCAAGCAATGCAGTTCCTGGCTGACATGTCTTTCAGGCTCTGTCGTCTGCATACACAGAGAAGTTTCCGAGTCCTTCGTGATTGTTTTTGGAGTAAGTCCAAATATTTTACCTCACAGCTTTTTTATGCGCGCACATCCTCCGGTGGAAGTTTATCTTGTAATTGATTTGCCAACGCCCTGTGCAAAATGAATGTTGCCTGAATCAGTGTGGGCTGTCGCAGTGGTGCCTCTTCAACTTTCTCGTTCAACATCATTCAATTGAACAATTTTAGCTCACGACGTAAAAGAGATTGCTGTTCATCAGACTGTTTTCGATGACGTCTTGAATATGAACTCCTTGAACATATTTTGTTGGTACATTCTCAGAGTGGCTTGTGTTTTGCCAGTCCCGTTGTATTGAGTTTCAGATGGCAAGGGATGTGATTGCCAATGCCGTGTGTGTTTGCATTGAAACCGCCACGAACTGTGAAACTCATTTTTACACCCGACCAGCCAAAAGGTGTTTCCAACTCGTTGTTTTGTGGCAATGGTCTGGGAGGAAAGAGTGTCTGCAAACCAAACGCCGTTCAAGTTTCACCTGTTTCCCTGAAAGGAGATTTAGACGCGTGCAAAACGCAACTGCATAAAAAACTCTCTTGTCGTCTGCACAGAGATTTTGTCCCTTGAACAAACGTTCAATCCATAGCCACAATTAACCCAGATCCCGGGGAAGGAACACAGAGCAACGCGGCATTGTCAAATGTTCCTCGCACAAAGTCACAGTCACACACACGAGAGGGTTGTGCTGCCAAACACACAGCTTCCTCACAGAAACCAAGACACACCAAACGCGCTGCGGGATTGGGTCTTCTGGGTGACCTGCATGCAACACTGCATTTTGGATTCACAGACCAAAGGCATTCCGTAAAGTTTAGAGACCACTGCTTTCAGGCTGTATCTGAAGTGTACAAAGCAGATTTCAGAAGCATTGACCAATCACTCTTGCCAGGCTCATTGTGCAGCTCTTGTCAACACTGCTTTGTTCTTTCAAACATGAAGCCAAAAACAGGTCAATTTCCTCTCTGGTATGGACACTCCCAATTGCGTGTGCTCAGTTCTGCCACTTTTGTTTCGCTCGTCATAGATTTTGGTCCATCACCTCGCAAGCAACAGGAAGCGTGCACCCTGCACTGCTCCACAGGCACCCGAAACTACGAATCTCCGTTGAGTCCTCTGCTCTTTTGTCAGAGTGCGGCGGTTCGGTTCAATAATCGCGGCTGTGCTGAAAGGGCGAGTTTGAGGTACGAACCCTCGAGACTGTGATCGCCTAATTGACAAGTGATATTGAAAATGCGACACGGAAGATGCATTATCCTTGCTCGAGCCCCGCCTTCACTCTCAACGCGCACACAGGCCGTTCTCGATGAGGATTTGTTGTCAAACCTGCGAAGCAACGTTAGACAGAGTCTTGTGTTCAGGAAACACTTGGCAGACCAACAAATGTTTGAGGTGCTCGAGGAATCCACTGAGGCACCTGTTGAAAACAAAGAGGTTGGAAAGCGGTATATTGGTAACAGCACGTCGTGGCCAGAAAACAATTGATCAAAGAGGCATCGGAACATTGTCAATCTCTGTTTTTGAAATCTCTTGCTCTGCACCTTTGATCAATTTGGAACCGAGTCATGACGCGTCACAAGTCGAGGTGATGATTTGACATTTCACGACAGCGCTGATAGGTCTACGTACAGAAATAGCACCAGGAGGAATTCCAGGCGTGCGCTTGCTGAGACTCAGTTCTTCGTGCATTCAACCTCGCTGCTTTTTTGCCAAAAGGTCGAAGCGGCTTCATTAATACAAAAGTATTTTTCCATTTAATCAACTGGAGCTGGGTTCGCTTCTGTTGAGCCGCAGTTTTCCGGTGCATGAGGCGGTTTGCACGGTGCAGCCGCGTCGGCGCCATCCTTGCAGCTGCAGACCGGAGGCTGGTGCAGCTGCACCTCCTGTCACGGGGATGTGCGCAGCACGACTTAGTTCCTCGGCTCAAGTCCCTGAATCAGCCATGTTCAGTCTGCGGAGGCGTCGTCGACTCGTCACCAGGACGGCGCTGCAGTCTCGGTGGTTGTGAAGGGACGACTCGACAGAGAAGTCATTTCGAGTGATTACATCGCTGAGTACAACGGTGAGGGCGGCATGCAATGGTTCGTCGCACGAGGCGCGCATCTCAGCGTTGTTGCTTTTGGCTTTTCAACCATACGCTCGCAGTTCACGCTGAAGACTTGCGCGCCTACGCCAATGAGATGTTTGACTTGAGGACAAAACCTCGGCACAAATTGTCTTGTCTATGAACGAAACAAGTGATATTGAGTGCCAGTCGCCCGAAGAAGCTTTGCTGAAATGTGCATTGAAGTCGAAGACTTTGAGAGCGAGGACAGGCAGTTCCGGGGAACGCCCCTGTTTGGATCCAGAGATCTGTCAAGTCAGGGACAGAAATGGCTTCAGTTCCCACCTGGAGCTGGAGTCTGGATCCACGGAGGCTACTGCGAGGCAAGCACTTCACCGATTGTCTTGCTGTGCTCTCGCACACAGCAGCGGGCCCGCCCGCCCGCCCGCCCGCCCGCCCGCCCGCCCGCCCGCCCGCGGTAATTGCAGTGAACTCGAACCGAATGCTCTGAGCTTTTTATCTGCTTGTTCTGCCCGTTGCTTCCAGTGCATGGTTCGCTGTGCCGTGAAATCTGCATCGGATGGAAAAAGGTTTCTGTAAATAATACAAACTGTATTAATGTCATGCAAACTGAGAGATTTTTTGAACTGGGAATCTTTGAAGGAATAATTTTTGAATGAAGCTGAGGAGCAGCCAAAGGTCTACCCTGCTGAGGAGCTTTCCAGCCATGCGTGCTATTTGTGGAGCGTGGACCGAATGGTCGGTCGTCCACACTGACATGACAGAGACATTTTTGCGGTTGCGACAACATGTTTAATGAGTCAACTGAACAGAAACATCAGAACAGGAAATGAGGAAAATTCTGACAGGTCAACAGAACAAAAAGACTATTTCTTGTCGTGATATTGCACTTCAAACTTGACGCGCTTCACTGAAGATGACCCAGAGTCGACATGTTTCAAGACTTCAACCAACTTGTCTGCACCACTCTTTCTGGAGTCTGCGACAACAGACATTTTGACAGGTGTGTTGTCATGATCAAAGCGACTGCGGACCAGTGGTTTGTCGCTGATGGCAGCCTTTTCCGCATTGAGGAGCAAGTGTTCTGCTGTCCGCTTGTACGCCCTGACGGCATCTGACCTGTGGCTCGTTTTTTCTTTAACTACCTGCTCCTCAATGCCCTCGTTGAACATTCTGGTGGCAGTGGAGACTCGCAATGAGTGATTCGTGAATTTGCCTTGTCAACCAATCCGTGCCATCAAGTTGGAAACCACCTTACTCAAGACATTTATGCCAACAGGCTTGTCGACATACCAGGTCTGAGGAGTTCTTTTGCCTGCCACAGCAGAGTACTTGTACAACACATCGTTCTTGCAATTTGTAGGCAAAAGTCTGACATACTTTTGGTACAAATAAACTACATTTCTCTCTTGAGAGGTGTGTCCGTACGCATGAACACTTTTGGCAACATGTTTTCTGTCTTTGATTCCCCCCTGGTTGGTCTTGGAGTGGAAATCTTCGTTGTACTCAAGGTACTTCATGCCTTTCTCATTTTTTTTGACGACAATTTGTGGGTCAAAACCGGGCACCCAGAGCGCACGTTGCTCTTTCCCGCCTCTCAGTGCAAATGTCAACCCAACCAAAAATAACACAGTATCACGAAGCTGGTCTGGGTCATCTTCTCCCAAGACTTTCATCCCCCACAACGTTTCTTCATCCTCAAGAGTGATTGGTTCAGCTGCCTTCACAGGCTGAGTGATTCTTGCTAAAGAGCGCTGCTTCATGAGGTTGTCCAGTGTGTTTTTTATGCAATGAAATTGAGGGTCATCAAGGAGTTTCCAAGTTTTGCCTTGTCGGTCAAAATGCAATTGTAGCATCACGACAATGTTGTACAAAGAAGGTCCAGGATACTCTTTGCCATCAGCATGCCGAACTTCACTCAAGAAGAGACAAATGGTGTTTTTCAAGTAGTCAACATCTGCTTGAGGATCAAGAATATTGCTGCTTTCGATCTGAACACTACCAAGTCCACATGACAAACGATCTTTCCTCCACTCGACAAAGAGCTTCACAGCCCAACCTATTTTCTTGTTGGTTGTGGGAGCAAAAGTTTTGCCCTGAAGAGATTTCAGCTCAGACTCACTGACAGGTGTCGCTGGGGCTGGTCTTCTATGACAATTGAAGAGTTTGTTGAGGCAGAAGTCGCTGTGTTGTCATTGGAGTCGACGTATGGCACCAGTCCTTGTTCGTCGTCACTGCTACATTGTCCCGGAATATATTCCTTGAACACAGTTTTTGCTCCAGAGTCTTGTTCTTGAGATGCAGCAACTTCTTGGCAGTCATCTGAGGCGGAGTCGTCATCCGTGGAGAGAAGGTTGCTGTTCGCAGTCAGTTGAAAGTCGGCCACTGTTTCTTGCGTTTCGACGAGCGTCTGCGTCGACATGGTAGCCCCGCTGAAAAACATCGAAAGAAAGTTTTGAGTAATCAAATTCTCCAAAATAACATGGTAGCTTTATGCTCTAACATTTGTTCATTCATTTGAAAGTGAAATTTCGTGTGGATGCAAGCAAAAGACACTGATACTTACTCGTTTTCTGGATCGAAATTGATTTGGCACAAAGTGGAATCATGGCTGACGCCGGTTGCGTCGAATTCTTCGTCATCCACCTCTGATATTTCCAACAAATGTGCAAATTTGCGAGTCCTGTTCATGTTGAAGTTAGTTGAAACAAAATTATTCAGGAACAAAACTGTTGAAAATTTGGAAGGAAACGCAACAAAATGACATGTTATCTCGATGAACACCAGAGCCGAAATGCCCTGTCGCGCATGCATGGCATCACGCGTCGCCAAGTCTGACCTACATGTGACAAGTTCCAAGAATTGAGTACACATGCACTGCCAAAAAACACATGTGAAACAAGGAAAACATTCCTTGTCAATTTTGCACGGTGGCTAAAAAGTTCCTCTGTGAAGTAGACGTGACTTCAACAACATGGACAGTGGGTCGACATGACTGGTCTTGACACTCCTTGGTCGACTCGTCCTTTTCGCACCAAAAAACATGTTTTGTACACAAATTGCTTGTGTAATCTCTCGAGCTAAAGCTCTTGAGACCACACGCGCAATTAGTGTACTCAACATGTTCTTGAAAGGTGCGAAAATGACTTGTCGACCACGGCGTGTGCCGACCATTCAGTCGCACCACTGCCCGCGGTGACGAACCCTAACGTCTCCATGTGAGTGGCGGGTCTCTCGCTTTGGCCTGTCGCTCCAGCCAAACCTTTGCACTGTGTCCAGAAATGAATGGCGCTCGAAGTCCACGCGAAAAATACTGGAAATGCCGCGCGCACGTTGGGAACGATGACGTTCGGTCCCGAAAACCCTTCACATCCGGGACCACGGCGCGGCCTCGCGCTCTGCCTCGTCCTCTCGTAGGTTGGTTTTCCAGACCGTCGGACTCGGCTGGGGCCCACTCGTCTGGGGAATCGTGCTGGCCCACAGCTGCCGAGTTTTCCTCGAAGCGTGATTCTCGCTGTGTTGATGCGGTCAGCGAGGTTCGTGACACGAGGAAGCCGATCCGTATTCTGTTGAGATCCCTACACGAACAACGCTCCACAAAAGGCTTCTGCCCCTTGATTGGACAACGAGTGCTGACTTGCAACGATGTGTGGACCAGGCATGTTGACGTGTCTTCACAATCATGGCTGGAGTCACCTGGATCATGTGGTATGAAGTTCTCTCGGTCCAAGTTTGTCCTGAACTGAGTCACACACGTGTTCGTTGATGTCTGCAACAAGCACCCTGCTTCTGTCGTTTAGCAGCCACACTGCAGACCAAACTCCCAGAGACAACTGACCTGCACTTTGGAATCCTCCCTGCACAATCTTGACTCATCGTGGCTCGGAGGCTTGAGACTGTTGGCCGATAGCGTCGAATCAAAGCTGTTGTGAAGTAAGCACTAACAGTCACCACTGCCAGACAAGATACACAGACAATTTGAAAGAATCAGCCGCAGTTGTACTTGTGGAATTGAAGGGAATTCTACCTGAGCGAACAAACCTCAAAATGCTTTCAACACATTTTTTGCAGGCTTTTCATTCAGCCACCGACAGGTTGGCAGTGGTTTGAAGACGTCCTTTGTGTCTGTGAAGGCAGACAGTCACTGAACAAACAGTCCCTCGCACACCTGACGAAGATGGGCGAAAGTTGCAAGGACGCTGCTTTCGTCGAAAAAAAAATCAGTTTTCCTTCCTTCAGACACAAGGTGCTCTCAGAATGGAAGTCACAAGGACCGACTTTCCGCATCGCAACGAGAATTGCAGCAAACATTCCAGACATCGCGACGAACATTCAGGAGGTTTCACCGGAAGGCAACGCGGCGCAAGCTCTGTTGATAAATTGGTGGCTGAACTGCTGCCCACAGGGAGGTGTCCGAGACGTGTGGCCGTCTCACACACGATCGGATTATGCAGCCAAGTGCGGTGTCCGTGGTGTGGCACCTGTGGTCTTCGTACCTTCCTCTATTTTTCACTCAGTCGTCTTGCTTGCGACTGCTGCCCAAGGTAGTTTTCTTTTTCTAATATTAGCAACTGTGATGAAATCAAATTCAGCAAACGTCGTTCAGACTCAGTCTCCCGTGTGTGTGTGTGTTTGTGTGTGTGTGTGTGCGTGTGTGCGTGTGTGTCGTGTGAGAGAGAGAGAGAGAGAGAGAGAGAGAGAGAGAGAGAGAGAGAGAGAGAGAGAGAGAG
>JAAUXT010038540.1_pt1 | contig 28936 bp, 38 predicted proteins | sample 7278171 | NCBI WGS metagenome assembly JAAUXT01 (sample SAMN14350112, study PRJNA611818) | marine sediment metagenome | isolation source: surface marine sediment (1.8m) | place: French Polynesia: Moorea | collected 2018-08
ACTTTTGTAGATATATTTTCTATATGTGGCCACACAACTGTAAAAATTATATGTGTACTGTATATCACAACTGTATTTGTTTCAAATATGTTTGTACAGTATGATTGTCATGGTAATGTTTGTACAGAATGATTTTCTTTTGCCTACAGGTACATCATCTATTATAGAAATATGTTTAGACAAAAGAAACTGTACACTAACATTACTAAATACTAATATTACTAATATTATTATTTTCCAAAGAGGGGAGATGTAGTATATTCGGTAAACTTCCATAATTTTCTCAAACCATCTGTATTCAACTGTATTATTCTATATCAATACTGAATATTCTATAACATTCATGCATCAACCAATTTGAGTATATAAACCAGGATTTATGACAGGCTTGGCAGTTCATCACCAGCCATCAATAAAGATAACAACAGTCAACTGGAAACACGATTTAGTCTTCATTCGACAGTCTGCCAAGTTGTGACTCCAGCATCCTTGGCTCCAACGTGTGTTTGTGCATTAGGCAAAGGCCTCGTGTCTTTCTGGAACTCCGTCGGTGGGCGCATTGTCATACTCTTGTGTGCGTGTGTGTGTCCAGGATGCGCCCGTATGTTGAGGCAACACTTTTGAGGCCTTGAGCCAAGTTGACAGATTATCATTTTGTTGAAACATTGAACTTGTGAGAGCGGGGCTACAAGGACCAGTTGGCTGCTCGTCAACGAAACAGATGGCAGTGCCTGGCAGAGCCTCCAACAACTGGTGCCACACTTGACAGCCTCTTGTCGCCTGTTTGCAACATTTTGGAGTGGTCATCAAAAGTACGAGTGGATGATTGTTGCCAGCCACGCGAAGAGACGGACTGTTATTCTGTACAGAAGACAAAAGGAGACTGTCGGACTTCCAGGTTGGGGAAGGGGGTCCACCGCAGTGCACGTACTCACTTGGGTCTGCCCCTGGATTTCGGGGCAAAATTGTCACGCTTTGATCACAGCGGGGGAAACAAGCCCAGACGAACCGTGGTGAGGCGGGGGCGGCAAAATAACATCATCCCTGTTGGCCCACAGTTGCGGGATTTGCTTTTGGGGTGGGCCACCAACTGGACGTCCCTGTGTTCTCGTCAATACGCGTGAAAAGCCCCCGAGCAGATTTTCAGGCGTTCATCGATCAAGAACGTCAAATGATGGTACAGTATTGCGTGCTGTTTTGTTTCCAAGCAGCTGCTCGTGAAAACGATGACAGAGGGACGTTTCCAAGTCAGATGAGTTTTGCGTGCGCAACATCTGACAATGCCCGCAGATGTAACAATCTGCTCCTGTCCAAAGAGTTTCACATTTGTACGTTCAGCATCAGATCGTTGACTTGAATCTTTCAGAGCAGATGGGCGAGTTTGCGGTGTGTGAGAGGGTGGCTCGATCTCAGCTTTGAAAAATGACACGGGAAAATTAAAATAAACGCACCAGATGGCACAAAAGGACTTTTGTCTTTGGTGGCCGATTTGTCATTCTGTTGGGAACACATTTGCTGATACCGCTCCTCGGGCCTGTTTCACACTGAATGCGCCAGACCTGTCATTGCTTCTGTATCTGCGAAAGATCGAGTGAAGACTTACAAGTGTGAGGTTTGAACAGGCAAGGTGTATGTGAACTGCACGTGGTTCGCATCGGATGCAAGTGTTGCATCCCTGGATTTTGGCGTTGGGGTCAACGTACTCAGGCAACACTCTTGAGCCCTGTGTTCCTGCTTGCTTCACAACGGCCACACAAACGCTGCAGGCGACGCACCCTGTGTGAATCCGGCTTCAGGCAAGCGTCGACGCAGCACGCATTGACGTGTTCAGGTGGGCCACGCATGACACGCCGTGTGTGAAACTGGCCTCGGGCTCTGAGTGGGACGTGACGTGAGGACGAGGCACGTTGGTCTCTCCGTCCAACTGTTGAGGATCCAATGACAACGTCATTGATTGAATATCGATCCATTATGGATTCGCCATTAGTCCATTGACTGGTTCACAGTCAGTAAACTTGATTCCAAACATGGCGAGAGGATCAACGTCGCACAATGATGTGACCAACAACAGGGAGTTTCAGCACAGCGGCCCGTGCCTCGCTGCACGTGCACGTCCCTGGTGACGACAGCAAAATTCTATGTGCACGCGCAGCGGACACAGGCGGTTGGCTGAAACTCGCACCATGGGATGGCGATGGGCGCAATTGCACTTGCGTGGTGGTGGTGGGGGGGGGGGAGGAGGTCGTGTGGACACTCATGCACAAGTGCTTGTGCATGGGCGACTCCTCCCAAAGGTAGAGAAGGAACGAACTCGATACTTCATGTTTGTGGACACAACGCTTGTTGTGTAAGATTGCGTGTGAGGGCCCCAAGGCGCAGGCAGAAGAACCTGTCGTCAAAGCGTGTATCCAGTTCTGTGTGAGCAGCAAACTACATCCACTTCAGACGAAGAGAACAACAGCCTCAGAGCGGATCCAAGATTGGGTGGGACCGGAGGAGGGGGGCGGGAGTCTGCGGCTTGATCCCGTGCGAACTCTCAGCTTCGGTTGTATAGAAAGTAGGAATTTGCTTGGGTTCGTTGGGCCACGTGAGGGGAGGGGGAGAGGGGCAGTGTCAGATCTGACTTCCAACCCCTGAAAATGTAACTTTCCCGGTGAACCGCAGACGCCAACATTCTTCCCGCGTGCTGTCAATGTTGTGAAACCTGGAAATGCCGCTCCTCGTCCTGGTGGTCGGGGCCCGAATTCTGACTCCGCGCCTGTGGCCCCACGGCTCCGCTGGAGACAGTTGGATGTTTTGCTGTGGGAACCTCGTCGGTGGATATCGAGCCGGTGCTCATCTGCTGAGAGCCTCTGATGTGCAGATTCTCCCAGGTACTCCTCAGAGCCAGACGCCGGTGGAGCGTTGAGTTTCCATCACTCTCCCCCACAAAGAGTGCAGAGGCGGATCAAAGGGAAGGGCTTGGCCCCCTCTTCCGCGAAAAAGCCTGCCCTTCCGGTTTTTGGGACAGGCGGAAAGTTCTCTTCCTGGAGTTCCGCACTGCCTTCCCAAGATCTCGGAGCTGCGTCTTGTGGTTCGTTTTCTGCTGACAGGCCATTGCAGTCTCTCCCTGAATCCTGCTTCTCACTCGTTGCGTCCGTTCCAGTGCATGTCAAGGGGCGCTGCGTCGTCGGTTGCGACGCAAGGTCCCTCGACTTCTTTTGTGACGCCAATGCTTGACGCATCCCGTTTGAAACAGGTGTTTTGGCTGCAAAAAAGGAAAGGTGCACTGCGGCATCCAGTCTATTTTGTATAGAAAACCCATCCACTTTGTTTGGTGGGGAGTTTGAGTGGGCGTTCAATTGAGGGAAGGTGTAGGTGGGGCTGAATGGACTCATACACTGCAGAGTCTCCCTTCAGCTTGTCATTAGGAGGATGGAAAGTGTCCTTTTACTGCACCTGAAAGTGATGCTTCCACAGCTTTGAACTGTCATGATGCGAACATCGGAGAGATCCTGTCTGTCAGACGAGAATAAGCTGGGAAAGGGATCGCTGTGGAAGGTTACACATTTGAAGTAATTTCCTGTTGATGTGCATTTGTGGGAAGTAGTATTCTGTAACATATGGCTTTTGATACGTCCGTCCAATTTTGCGGTTGCGTTGGATCTGCCTCTGTGTGTGTCGACAGCGCATAAAGGGCTATTGACAGGAAGTGCAGGTGCTCCACCCGAGCTGTGGTTACCACCGAGATCGCCTCCACACAGACTGCTCCATTGTTCTCCCCTGCACAAGGTCGCTTCAAGGTGCATCTTTGTTCTTGTTGCTAATTTAATTGCTCGCGCAGACACAGACGTCTTGCGTTTCCTTCGTTTGAGGTGCGATCTTATTTTGTTGTTTGGCTGCAGTGATAGACTCTGTGCTGCAGGAGACAAGAAATACCGGTAACCTGTTGCCATCTGTCTGATATTGAATGAAGTGCAGTGACCTCCCTGGGCCGTGGGAGTGTCATGGTACACGTCCCCCTGGATCTGTCCTACAGGACGGACTGCGGGAGAACGACACGACAGGACACAGTTTGGGGTGTATGGAACACACAATGTTCCCACTCCTCTGGGTCGATAGCAGCACCATAAAATTGCTCGGTTGCAGCCCAGATCTCAGGGGAACAATTTTCTGTTTTCATCTGCAAGTACGTACCGTTCAGCACCAAATCGGCACCATCCACACGGACTTCACAGTTACCCCAATGTGCAAATCCCGGATTTGGTGCTGGTGGAACTGTGTGCACTGGTTCCACAACCAGCGGTTTCATGACCGGGCAGACGATAGTCTGACATTTGTAAATGTCACGGTGTCAGTTTTCATTTTGATAATTTCCCACTTGTCTGGAAATGCAAAGCAATACAAAATGGCATCCCTCTCCTCACCTTTGTCTTCACATTCAAACGGTGACGTTTCTGGCCAAGTTCTTTTGAGACACTTCGCTTGGGGGGAAAAGAGTGAAAGAAGCCACACCCAAAGTCTACATACTTTTTTGGCGAACCTGCTTGCACTGTTTTTCCGTTTCTCTCACAAAGGTTCATTTCCTTTGAGTGGTTGGGAAGGAAGAGTGTTCTGCGCATCTGTGGCAAAAAGGAATCGTTTGGAATAAGAACGCCATTTGACGTTCCGCGCTTTGACGAGCTTCCTGCAGCTTTTTGTCAAACGTCTTTGACAGCAGTTGGGTTTCTTTTTTGTGCTCGTCGATTTTCTGGAAGTGTTTTTGTGCCTATTCCATCCAGTCACACTTTGATGTGTGGATTTTGTGCGTTTAGATCTACTCGTACCTCTCTCCCAGCAAAAATTATTTTGGTACCTTCATCGTTTTGCACCAACATCGTTTTGCACCAAAAACTTCATTGGAAGTGGAAGTCAGAGACCCACAGATCAAGTGAAGCTACACCTTCCTCAGCTTGTTGAAGTCCAGCATCAGGTTCACGGGAGGCGTGCGAACGTCGGGTCCATGTGCCTCAGAAGTCGATTGCCTTCGACTCTCCCAGAGTCAAGGGATTCAAGTTCAACAGACTGATTCCATCGTGAGAGTCCTTGGGGCCTGACGCCCCCTGACCAATGAAAAAAAAATCAATCCTGGATCCCTCCTGTTGCGAGTGTCCCCTCCGATTGAGCTGTGTCTGTGATGCGCCACTTTTCTGCGGGACAGCCTTGAGAACAAAGCGTTTCTCCGAGGTTCCCCGTGGTGGCGTCGCCTGGGTTCTTCCTGCGGAGGAAGGAAGTGTGGTGGGGAGACGAGTTCCGACCTGCGGTCGAGTCGAGGACACTCGACGGTGACGTCAGGCGGGAACCAGGCGTCGGGAACCAGGGAGTTGGAGCCAGGGAAACCAGGGAAACTAGGGCCCGTGAACCAGGAATGTGGGCAAGGAGTGAGAACCTGGGAATGGGCATTGGAGAAGTGGGACCAGGGGAACTAGGGGAGATGAACCAGAGGAAGGGAACTTCTGAGTGGGGACCACGGAGCAGGGGGCCCAGGGTGTTGGAACCAGGGAGTCGGTGCAATGAGATGCACTCGTGCGTCTGCAGAACGCACTTGGAAATGGGGTTGAGTTTCTGTAGCAGATTCGTGCTGTTTCCGAACCAAAACGTTTTGGGTTTCTGCAGCAGTCTCAAGATTTCCGAATCAAGACGCTTTGTGTTGCTGGTGACGAAGCCGTCGAGTTTCACACAGGAACCTATTGCGTTGTTATTTCCCAAATGGCGCAAGTGTACTGAGGGCTCTTTGTGTGTGTGGCGTATTTTTGGATGGTTACCATGTTACGCTGTATGTTTACAGAGCTGTCACAGCACCTGATTAGAGAGGAACTGCGCAAATGCGGCCGTCGGTACAGGCTGGGTTCACACTACATGCGTCACGCGATCGCCCGTTGTACAAGTCATAGCGAGCTGTGTCGTCGGAGGCGACGATCGAAGGTGCATTGATGCGGGCGCAACGCCTGGTGCAGTCAGTGTTACACGGGCCGAAATGGCTCCCTTCATTGCACTGCAGAACTGTTGAGAGGAAACAGCTCGATTTGTTCGCAAATAGGAAATTTACAGGCGAAGCGGCTTTTTCTCCTGGCTGCGGTGTGGGGAGAAATGGAGCCAATTTGGTTCCTGTGGCTGCTGGGGATGACTTCGAATTGCGAGTGGGCGAGAAGGTGTGATGGAGATAGGGGAACAGAGCGAGAAGCCCTGTAGGGCAGGGCCAGTCTGTGACTGCGTGAACATGTAATTGATGGCTCAAGCTGGATTCGAACCCAGTTGCCCGACCGGAACTGTTTGGACACACACAAAGTCCCAATGTTTTGAGCCGAAAGTTCAAAAGCTTGCAACAGTGTTGCAAAGGTTTGGAAGTGCTGTTTGGTCATTTGATTGTGTTTGATTCACAAAAGACCATTGGACCTGCGCTGGACATTGATTGGTTGTCCGGACTGAAATCTGGTCGGCCGACCCAGGGGTGGGGACCTGGTCCCTGAGGCACAAAACAACAACTGGCATTTTGTGCATCATCAGGTGAAGTTCTCCAATCATTACACCTCCACCTTTTCGAACTGGAAGTTCATGTTCTTTCTCTGCCTCCCAAGAAGGTTGCTGTACGAGTATCAACTGAAAGGAAAGCGTCGCACTCGTATTTGACCATTACTGTGTTGAAGGCACGAATTCTGAGATTCGCTGCGTTGCTTGTGGTAAATCTGCTCAATGAAACCTGTAGTTTCTGCTGAACAAGGCTGAAATCCGACCCCGTGGCTTTCGTTCAACATGTTTGCTGAGGGAAATTTAGTAAATGTTTGGGGGCAGATCCTGAGGTGTCCAGTGCAACCCCCTCGCCCCAAGTGATTTTGCATCCCAACTTTTGCGCCGCTGGGGCCAAGTGCTTTTCGTTTTCTGAGGTTGCAAATGTCCAAGTTGGAGTCGTCGGCCTTGACCAAGTCGTGGAACTTCCCGTGTCTTGCCCAGAAGTCGCAGGTTCTTGTCGTAAGTCGCTGTGTGTCAGTTTGTAGCAGTGATCATACGAAGTGAATCACGTACCATGAATTCCTCACCGTAGCTGGGGTCCCTCTCCCGGGAAGCACGAATCGCGACAGAGGATTTTTTGTATTTTGACTGATGTGCAAAAAAGTCAGGGACTTTTTCACGCTCCGTTTCATGGGCGCGGCGCCTCAGACATCAATTCTGCGGCGCCGCTTTTGAGTCTTTTTTGGCACGACGGCAGCAGCGCCGGATGGCAGGCTAATTGGCGTGTTCGTGTGTTCGATTTGTGGGCCGAACTTTGCGTGTTGCACGAATCGATCGCGTCGGTCGACGTTGTGATCAAGCGTGCTCAAAACGATAACACACGCAAATCTACAGACTGTTGTTCAATCTGTGTTTTGCTTGAACAGCAAAAATATCAAGAGTGTCAAGATTCTGATTGGGAACGATGCCCACGTCGTCGCAGTTGAGGTCACGGCTCAGTGGTGGTAGATTTCAGATTCTCTCGTGAGGTGGCCTTCGGGAGAAGTGGTTTCAACTGCGAAAATGTTGCAAAACTGAAAAAGTTTGCGCCACACAAAACTGGCTCGATTGTCTTCAGGACCGGGACTTACGACCCAGGACTCTTGGGTCCGGCCCTGCTGCTTTGGTCATTGGGCCCTACAGCTGGAGTGGCACTTTCACCATGTTGCAGTCAGAACGATGCTGCAGTCCAAGCGAAAACAAGGACCAACCAGCCCATCAGACTCGGGCTCCAGATTCAATGCGTCACAAATCGAGGAGAAACGAACCGGTCGATCCGATCCACAATGGAAAAGCGTCTCGTTTGTCGCTCGTCATTGTTCGTCCGGAGGGATGAGCTTCACAGCGGCTGTGCTGCCTGAGACAACGCGGCACGAATTCCTGCATGTTCTGCACAGGCTTTGTTCGTGGAGTCTGAAGGCCGAAAAACAGACACGAAGGACACCGAATCCTTCAGCTCAGGTGGATCCTCGCGAGTTTTGGCCCTTTGTCGTCAAACTCCAGCTGAAAAGAAACCCCTCTTTGGGTGGGGCAGGGTTGCAATGGTTTCACTTGCGCTCTTCGGAAAGCTTTGAGAAAAACAAAACCAGAGGACTCGAGCTGGATTTTAACGCAGATCCTTTTGATCTGAAGGGCAGCCAGAAGTGCAACTGGACACAAGCGCCTGAAATGCCAGATCCTGCAATGAAATTCAAGAGCTTGCAGCAAGCAAAACACGAGTCCTGTTGCACAGGAAAATGTCAACGAGTTTCGATTCGAGGTGCACGGGCATTGTGAAGCAGCCTTTTTCCATGAATTTTTGTTGATGGCTGGCAGCCACACAGCTGCAATGAGATGCGTTCTGTTGTTTGGTTACCAAGGCGCACAGCAACAGTATTCCCAAACAACGCTTTTCGTTTGTTCCATTTATCACAATTAGCTTTCAAATCTGAATTCGTTTGGTGTTTTCTGCGTCGCATTACACATGTCTGCTTTCATTTGCGAACTTTTGTGCTCCTTGCGTTGTAGCTTCAGGTTTTCACAAACTCTCGCGGGGCAACGCCCAGGGGCGCAGATACCCAACCAGTGGGGCGCTGGTGCCCGGCGTGGGCACAGGTACCCAGCCTATGGGTGGAGGTACATGGCTCATGGGTGCAGCCTCCCTGCCTTAGAACCCAACCCGTGGGCACAGGTACCCGGCTCATGGGCACAGGGGCTTGCACGGTTGGCGTGTGAAGCCGTGCACCATTTTGCGTGGGCCGACTACCTCAAGGTTCGGTGCGCGTGTGTTGCAATCAATTCTCCGATGTCGGCAAGGGACCCGACAATGCAAGAATTCAGGAACTATGACACGTGTTTGCACCTATAAGTGGACTGGTTTTCATTGCCCAGCCTTGCTGTCGAAGAAAATTTCTTTTGCGCAGTACCACTTCTTTATGGATGGTCTCTTTTGATTTGCAGCACGCGGGAGACCCCCGCCCATAACAAGGCTTGTTAGGCTGACGTTGCAGCAACAGAAAACGAAGACAAAGGTCTCTGGTTCATTTGATGGGAATTAAGTGATGCAGCATGTAAGACAGAGAAGGGTCTTGCGTGCCAGTTGGGAGTTCTTGTCTCTGCACTTCAGCGGATCCAGGGTCTGGAGTGGAGGAGGAACAACTCGGTCCTGACCTGCAGGGTCCGCCCTGAACAGGGGAGCTCCGACCTGACCTGGGAAACAAAATTGCGCGCGAGGCCCAAAATTCGGGAACAAACTGTTCTCCGCGCGTTCTGCTTCAGGATCTGCATATGCTCACCAGACGAATCCAGTAGGAAACAAGGAAAGATGGAAAAGAGAGACGGGAGGATAAGAGAGATGGGCAGAGAAACATGAGAGAGAGACACACACACACATGCACACACACAAAGACTCCTTGGTGCTTGATTGCTGTGTCTCTGGAGATTCAGACGGCCGATTTGATGGGCGCATCTCGTCTGAAAGACCCGCGTTGTTGTCTCTCGGGGGCTTCGCCGTTCCTCAGCTGCTGCGGAGAATTCCACCTGTCTCCCAGTGCCAGGTCTCCTTCAACGTTGCGCACGATTGCGCCTGTGAGAACAGCGCGTCTTTCTCCGATCTTCAGATCTTATTGACAGAGGGTCTCGTTTCCATTATTGATGAGCGACGAGGAGGGGAAGGGAAGGAGACGATGATTTTCTCTGCAGTCTTGATTGCTCTGGCATGATTGTGATAATATTGAACCAGGGGCGGATCTGGCCACTGTATGTGTGTGTGTGTGTGTGTGTGTGTGTGTGTGTGTGTGTGTGTGTGTGTGTGTGTGTGCCGACGCCTTTTGAGCACCTTTCGTTTAAAGGCGGCAAAGATCTACACAAACTTACTCCCTTGTTCTGGGGCCTCTGACGGCCCGATCTTTGCCAAGAGCGAGGTACGGCCCTGCCCGCACCGACCCTGGATTCACTCCACGCTATTGGACATCGAAGAATGTTCGCACGCGACTCAACACGACTTTTTCCTCTGTTTGCAGGTGCGGCTGGTGCTGGAAGTGACGAAGCCGCTGGTTCTCTTCGTCATCCTCCTCTTCATCCGCACCAAGCAGCCCGCCAGACCCGTCAGCAAACGTGAGTACTGACAAACAAGGCTGTTGAACTGTGCGTGTGTGTGGGTAAAGTGTGCGTGCGACGTGCACATGAACAAAAAGATGGTGTGCATCATGATGCTGGGGGTCTGTCTGACCGGAGCGGGGTCAAGGTTCTATTTTTGACTTCTGCACGGCAAACTGCTGCAGTTTGCTCGCACCTTTGTTTGTGTTTGGTTTTCGAAGCGAACTCATCGCGGGCCATTCAAGCAAAACCGAACGAACTCATTGACGTGGCCTCGAGGGTCATGACGTCTTGGTTCACAGTCCTGGCGCACAACCAATGTTGCGTTGTGGATTGGCACACGGCACGCAGACCGTGTCAATCCTCTTGCAACAGCATTGTTCAGAGCCTGAACGTACAACTGCTAACCGACAATCGATCCCAATCCCACGGTGCACTGGCGCAGAGCTCCTTACATCACGTTGTGGACTGACCTTGTCCTCGCCACTGCGCATGTGCCTCACAGCAGCGCTGCACCAAGTTCTGGCGTGACGCGACACCTCGGCACCTGGCACAGCCCACTGCGTCTGATGTCAGCGCCTCGGGAGGGAGGCAACTCGTAAACGTGACACCATCACATCTGAGGTGGAGGATACCAGGCCGCGTTCACACCGGGCGCCTCGCGCGTTGCGTCGCTACGCCGGTCGATGGTCCTGCGTCATTTGAGAGCGACTCAGGGTCCATTGAGGTGTGGGGAGGTGTGTGGGGATGTGGCGCTTGGCGCTTGCAATGTGAGTCAAAAGACGACTCATCCCTCGTTGGCATTGACATGGAGCGCATGACACATCCTGTATGAAACAGTCCAGATTCGATACCAAACACTGTGAAGAAACAAGCTCGTTTTCAGTCAGGCGCGACTCCAACACGTTGCTCGATCTGACACAATTCTGAATCTCCAGTCCATCGGCTTTTTGCATTCAGGCCTACATCACCTGCCCCTGAAGAGCACGTGTTATTTGTGTTCGTGCCAGACCTCTGAGTGTCCTGAGTGGGTGAGAGGAGGTGGTGAGGAGCCTGGAGGGACTGATTAGCATCTGTAAGTGCTCCGCTCCTCCGACACTTGTTTTCAACCTGTGGTGCGGCTCACACCTGATTCACTGCTTGAGGGCGAGAGCCTCCGTGTGTGTGTGTGTGTGTGTGTGTGTGTGTGTGTGTGTGTGTGTGTGTGTGTGTGTGTGTGTGTGTGTGGTAGGCTTTTGCAGACGCCGACTTGTTGAAGCGTTGGTGTGTGAAAACCCAAAACCCATTAAATTTGGGGCCACAGTGGAGGCCCTAGTCACCCCCTTGAATTTGCCTTTGGACAGTGAATGCCTTCCGACTCCGTACATGTGCTCTGCTCAGAAGCAAAAAGCAATCAGTAAGTGACACCACATCACAGAGAATTTTGGGTCCGTTTCCAATGAATGCGTCTTGCGGTGTTTGGCACACTGCTTCGACTTGGCCATGGCTTGCACGTTGACAGGCATCTGAGCGGCCCGCTATCCATGGTGTGCCGCTTCCAGTGTCAGTGCCTCAAAGTCAGGTGGCAAACACGAGACTCGTCTGTGGGTCTCGTTGCACGAAGGTTTCCAACAGGTAGAAGGGAAGCGATCCTTCCTGTCCCATTTCTTCATTTTCCGATGGTTGCGTCGTGGGTTGCTTGCGTCGTTTTGTGAGACCCAGAACCTAAGGACTCAATAAATGGTGTTTACTGTGAACAAGACCTGCAAACGACAGGACATCCAAAGTTTCCTTGACTTCCACACAAATTTTCAATTTGACAACACCAGGTTTTGACGAATTCACCGTTGATGGTGTGTCGTAATCAGCTGTTTTGTTCCCGTGAAACATACAAATTGCCTTTTCACTTTGCACCCGAAGCCAAGACCGTGGAAAAGAAAAATGTAAGAGAAATTCGCAACAAAACTTTGGAGATGGCTGCAAAAACAGATCTGACAAACCCCCACGAACGGAAGATACCAGACAAAAAACTTTTTGGATATCCCCTCGTACATACGGGATCTCCAGTTATCTTGGAGGGTGACCCTGAGTCTTCCCAAAAGTTCAGTTGTTCTGAAGTGTTTCTGAAAGCGGTGTTATGTGTTTGTTGCAGGGACATTTCCAGCCCAACCGTTGCCGAGCGCCGGCGTCATCTCCATCATGCAGGCGTTCTGTGACGGCGGCGTCCAGGGCGAGGATGGCTTCATCTCTTACCCTAACGCTGAGTAAGTGTGTGTGCGCGCGCGTGTGTGTGTGTGTGCCATGTTTGTTTTGCGAGGTCCATGTGGCTGGAGAAGAGTTCATCTGCATCCAAAAGGAAGTGTGTGTGTGTGTACGTATGGGTACACGTGTGCGTGTGTGCGTCCACACGTGCGTGTGTGTGTGTGTGGGGGGGTGCCGTTGTGCACCTGTATTGTTTGCCTGAGGCTGCCTGTGCTTGCTGAAACCTCGTTGTCTCCACCATCAACCTGCAGCGACGCGGCTTCTCCAGTTTCAAAGACGGAAAGACTGCAAAAGAAGTGCATCTGCCTGAGAAAAGGATAAGTGAGAGGAGAAGATGAGAAAAAGAGACAAGAAAGGCCAGAAAGTTTTGTTTGAGTCACAGTACGCTCACGTCAACACTCGCGTCACGTAGATCTACTCCAGCCACGTCACACACCGCGTGCACATCGTGCCTCTGTCAACTTATCATGGACCCTTTCAAACCGCCCGCACACTGCGAAGAACCCGAATGTTGATGTTCAGATCCAGGGGATTCGTGTGTGGACACAGGCACGCCAGCGATAGATCTCCATTTCAGCGGAGTGACATTGTGGCTGGCGCATGACTGCGCATGTAAACTGTGGCGGAGAGCCGGTTCGCGTGGGGAGTCGCTCCGCGCCTCGTAAATCCACCTGAAGCTGGAGATAAAATTCCGGGTCACGCTGGACGCGTCGTGGGCTGCCTCAGCGACGGGCGGTCTGGCCTGGGTCGCGCCAGAGGAACGGCGTTGGGACATTCTGTGCACGAATCGTGGGACGCTGCGTTGATGCTGCAGGTTTGCAGCAACTCTGGTCTTTCCGACGTGTTTTTGGGGACGAAATGCGTGAGGCGTCTATTTGAGACAAGCCTCAGTTTTGGGGATTTTGTTGAGCTGCATATGATGCATGTGACTGCGAACCACGAACAAAGAGCCTGAGCGCCCAAACGCAATTGATGGATTCTGGGCCTCGTTGCAGCAGTTCGAACAAAGGGACAAAGAGACAGCTGGTTCTGCCACGCAGTCAGTACCCATCGATTTGCACAGTGACGCAACACATGATTTGTCTGTGGAATCCTGTGCATTCATCATGCGTGACCTGAAATGCAGGGAGGGGACTTCATGGGTCGACGTTTCCCGTACCCGGTGTGAACCCATGTCCCACAGTGTGACCGTGGAAGCGCGTTGATTTTCCCAGACTTAGGGTCTGTCGTCCCTTTTGTCAGCGGTCTCGGATTCACGGACGCCTTGCACGCTCGAGCAGTGATCCCTGGATCTGCAGGAGAAAATGGAAGACCCAAAAATAAACCCAGGTGTTTGTTGCGTGGAAAAACAAGCAGAAATCAATGATGACGGTGTTGAAATTGGCAAGTTTGATTTGATGAAGGTTTTGATCAGCTTTCACAGCTGGTAGGGAAAGGAAACTGGCGAGGAGGATGGGTCAGGCAGAGCGATCAAGGGACGGGAGGGACAGGTGGGACATGGATTTGGACGGGTGAGCTGATTGAAAGTGAGCAGGGAAATGGATTGAGGGACAGGTGGGCAGACAGACGGGGCAGATCCACGGGTCAGGGTCAGCAGGGGACCGTTGGGTGGAGATGGGCAGTGGGATGGGTGTGCGTGTGAATCGTGGCTTGTGGACCTGTTCCTGCAAATTACTTTTCGCTTGTCCTACCAAAAACATCCGGAAGTCAGTGAAAGGCTCCCAAAGAAAATCTTGTTCACATTGAAGCTACAAATTAAGGTGTGTCACGCGCGACACTTGAAACCAACCGCTACACAGTCGAGGTTGCAGTTACAATGTTCAAGTTGGCAAAGGTGAACACTATTGAGTTCTGATTTATTTCTCGGGCGGACACCCATCCCACATAGACTCTAACTGATTGGGTCAAGATAAAATTTGAAAGGTCCAGATTCGCCTCAGCGATGGACTCTCCCCCCGACAACCCAGAAACATGTTTGCACGAGAGACCCAAGTTCCCCATCCAGATTCCCAGGGCCTACGATATGTGGTGCGGATGCATGCGTGTGTCTTCATGCTGGCATGCGCGCACATACTCGTACGTGTTCATTGCACCTGACATACTCAATCCTCGTGTTGTTGCAGGACGTACCAGTTTCTGGAGCAGTTCAACGGCGTGGCGAGTCACAACAACTTCTTCGACCCTGGGTTCCAGCCCGAGGACATGGACCAACTGCCCGGACTCTACCAAACCATCATCGACGACCCCGCTGCGCTGCACGACCGATTCAAGCAAGCCAAGGGTACGTGCCCCTGCTTCTGCGAACCCACGTACGCACTGCCTTGTGTCTATGGCCCTGGTCTTCGCCTCTGTGTGTGTGTGTGTGTGTGTGTGTGTGTGTGTGTGTGTGTGTGTGTGTGTGTGTGTGTGTGCGCGCACTGGCCGCAGGACTCCACACAAAAGCAGCGTGCGTGCTTTGTGTTTCAGATTTCCCGGTGACGAACATCCTGGGTCGGAACGAGTCTCTGGGCGCCATTCTGGAGCGGAGCAACGTGTCGCTGCCGGACGAGGATGTGCAGGCCATAGCCAACAGCCGCGTCAACGTCAGGGAGGTGCGTGCGTGTGTGCATCAGGGTGCATGTGTGTTGGAGTGTGAAGAGAGAGACAATGGTGTGTGTGTGTGTGTGTGTGTGTGTGTGTGTGTGTGTGTGTGTTCAGTGTGGAGCGCTGTATGTGAGCGAGTGGCAGTGTGTGAGGTACCGGTATCTGTGCGTGTATTGTGGACATGCAGGTCATCGACACACTTGCGTCAAAGGTACAGAACTGTGTGTCTGTGTGTGTGTCTGTGTGTTGTGTTGTGTTGCAGTATCGGTTCGGGAATGTGTGCGTGAATGTCCGCACAGTGTTGATGCAGACGGACGCGAACAGTGCGCAACGAGTCCGCACCTCCGACTGCAGCGCTCTAATGTGTCGGTCACGACACACGTGAGCGAAACCGGAGTGTGATCGTTTTCTCATTTCCTGGACGTCATTTGGAGCTCTTTTACATCCTGCTTTTTGTCAGCGGTGGATTTCTGTGTGCGTGCGTGTGGCTGTGGCTGTGTGTGCTCGTATGTGCGGTGTTGAACGTGAAATTTGCCACGAACATCATGTACGCAGTACTAAAAGCTGCAGAGAAACAGGGTCTTTCTGCCTGTCGTGTGTGTTTGTTTGAAGAATGTGAATGTACTTCTCCCGCAGGTTTACCGGTTGCTGTTCGGCACCGACCTAGAGGATCATGTGGACACAGTGAATCGAGTGCGCAGGCGCTTCAGACGTGACGTCACGGACCCAGGCGGCGGCGGGCCGCTGCGTCACCTGGGGTCGCTGCTCGCTGCGCACGCGCGGCACGGTGCCGGGTTGCCGGGCAACTTCGTGCCCAAGTTGTCCGACCTCTTCGGCAGTAGCGCCGGCGATTTCAGCTATTTGGACAAGTAAGTGTTGTCCGTTGTCCTGGAAACGCGATCAGAACTCCCGTTTCCCACTCGTATCCAAGAGACCATTCTGCCACGGCGTTTACTTTGGTTTGCGCTGCCTTTACCCTTCACAAACGTCGCGTGGAAATTACAGGGTAGAATTTCCGTGGCGTGTTGACTTGGTCGCAAACTGTTGAATATGCCGTGCAAAAAAGTTGCCTTTTGTCTCACGTTCTCCTTCCTGAATGAGAAGTTTCAGTTCCCACTTTATATTATTTTCACTGTCGAAGTGTAGCACAACAGGTGAAAAGCGAAATGCCTTTCTTTTTTGTGGAAACGTTTTTCTTACCTGCGCATAACTTTGTCTGGTTGTTGATAATTTTTCACATTGTGGATGTAGGATAAATTTTCGTAAAGTTTGGTAGGTATTTAGAAAGAAGGTAAAACCTGGTTATTTTCAAAGAATATCTACGGTGTGTGTACTTTCTAATTTGAACGAATGGTTGTGAAGTGCTTGTGTCGTGTTCGTGTGTTTGTGTGTCGGATAAGACGGGGGGGGGGGCAATAAGCAGAGGAATCACAGACAGTCCCTGGTTTCCACTGCGGCCGTGCACGCGTCAGCAGCTTCATTCAGGCGAATCCGGGGCGAAGGCCTCCAACCCCCGAAAAATTCAGTTGTCGTCCTAAATTTGTGCCGGAGGCGCAAGTTTTGTTTTCACTTTTCACATGACAATTCTGAGATCAGTGTCCTCCCTACAGGGTCGATCCCTGGTCAGAATCGGATGGGGATTCTGAGCCCAGACCTGGATCTGTTGGGGTTTTCTGACTGAGGCCTGGACGCGACACAGCGCATGACGCGTCTGGTGAACCAGGCCTCGGTACCGAAAAATTCCGGAAGTTGCTGACACGTGTTCGGATGCGGTGTGAGCCAAGGGTAAAGCGCATGAGAAGCTCAGACTCTTAGCACAAGTTGAGTGTTGCCTTCTCTGTCGTGGGACTCGTTTGTCTTTGCGTCACAAGGTTCAAAGAAAAGAATCGAAGGAGAAACTTTCAAACTTGGCAAGAAGTGCAGAGTGCAAGCGTTTCTCGAGGACAAGTTGAGGTCGAGGAGCCTTCCGTGTGAAAGTGCGCGGCACGTGTTACGAAGGCGCCAAGTTAACATTTGCTGACGCGCTTTCAGACGGCGACGCTCTTTGGGTCGGCCTGCCCAGTGAAGCGCTTCAACACACACACACACACACACACACACACACACACACACACACACACACACACACACACGACGTGCTATCCGTTGGCCCCGTGGGCCTTGGCGTTGTGACGCTGGAGTGATTGAACACCATGGAAACATCACTATCTATTGTCGCCAAGCGTCATCTAACCTCGGAGTTAAGTTCCTCACCGAGGCAGTGTACAGTGTGCACCAACTGAACTCGTAGTGTTCACCAGGTTTTCAGTGATTTTCACTGTTGTTTCTGCCGTCCCGTCTTTGCGCGCAGCGGCGCGTCTATTGCAATCACAAATGGCGTCAATGGCACCTGCGCGAGGTGCGTGTCAACACTGACAGGTCTGCTTGTTGAAGAGGGTTTTCACCGTGGTCACTGAGATTGCTGCGAAACTCTAAAGTTTGTGCTTTTGACACAAACATAAGAGGAAGCTGTCTTTGAACAAGTGACCGGACCTGTGAATGGAGAGCTGGGGAGGGGATTCAGCAGATCCGTATGACTCAGGGTCCGACCAGCGAAGTATCTCCTGCAGGTCAGGCCTGTCCCGAATCTGGGTCCGCTGGATGATTAGGAAGCCTAACTCCCTGAATCTCGATCTGCAGAAGCTGGGTCTCGTGATTGTGTGTCAGCAGGACAACAGAAACACAGACAGACAGACAGACAGACACACACACACACACACACACACACACACACGCACACACACACACACACACACACACACACACAGGTTGTTGCATTTTGGTACCCAGATCATTGAGGCCACTTCATAAATGAAAACGTGTTCGCTTGTTGCAGGGGCCTTATCTTCCGGAGCTTCACTCAGAACCCGTCGCTGCTGTCTGACCCGGAAGTGGTGCGGGTCTTGGGTCAGCTGATGGGGCTGGAGAACCCCGGCGCCGGCGCGGGGGGCGCCACCGACTTCAAACCGCTCGAGGTCGCTGACGTCATCAAGGTAACGCGATGCGGCGGTCGCTCCAGCTCGTGTGTGTGTGTGTGTGTGTGTGTGTGTGTGTGTGTGTGTGTGAATCTGTGCGTATGTGTGTGAATCTGTGCGTATGTGTGTGTGAATCTGTGGTTGTGTGCATGTTCGAGGTGCCCTTATTTCCTTATTTCTTCTCCAACAGACCAAGTGAGCTGATGATGGGACAGCCTAATATGGTGAATTCGTCCTTCCTGTCACAACCCAAGTTTGCTGGTTTTGATCACATGTGTACCCATTCTGCCCTGCAGAAAATCCTGTTGGCTCCGTCCACGCTGCAGTACATGACGTGTCACGAGGACGAGCTGAGCCGACTGCTGGAGCCGAGTTCACCCGAGGACGATGCCCGAGTTGTAAGTACTGGAAGTGGAGGATTTGGCACTTCCGCTGCCGTGCCAACTGACCGACCGGGCCTCGGTTTCGTTTTTCGTGCTTGTGTATCTTTCAAGTGATGTGGGAGCCAGTTTCTTGGGACTCGCACAAGAATGTTAGTGTCACGCAACACTTTCTGTCACAACGTTCTGCGACCAGACAGGAGACATTGTTTTCGGGAGACTCACTGAGGAGTCGGGGGACTCGTAGCGTGGCCTTGTGTGCACACACCGACTCCGTTCGTCAATCTCTCTCCGTCAGTATCAAGCAATTGGTCTGTCCGTCGTACGTGACAGAAACAGTATGAACAGCACCATGGGGAACAACTCCATTCATAACGCAACAGTGATCAGGCCCTGAAGTGCCATCTGTCACGTGTTGACGGGAGCGGTGTGGACGGAGCGTGAGGCGATGTGCAATACGCTGTGAGATGTTGTGTTGCAGCGCGACAGTCAACACGTGCTGTGCAACATGAGCGACGCGCAGTGGCGCCGCCTCTCGGAGGGGCTCAACGACTCCATCACCTCCCAGGACATCGTCGCCAAGGTGGAGCACACACGCACGCGCAGCACGAACACTCATTCCATCAAACGTCACACAGACACACGCACACACTCTGAGGGAGGGGGTACGTGCTCGTGCTTCACCGCAGTGTGACTCTCAACGACGCAATGGGCCACCGAAATCCGGCAAGATACGGCCCAAGCTGTGGTTTCCTTAGTTCCTCTTAGCTGTGTGCTGATTGGGCATGACAGAGGGGCTGAGTGAGTCCATATTCACAAGTTTGAAATTTCAAACCGTCAGCACCTTTGTTGGTGACCTTTGCCCCGGAAACACGTGACTTTCTGTTTGTTCCAGCTGGACCTGAACAACATGAACTACACGGCGACGGCGGAGAATGTGCGCAACTTCTACATCAAGGTGCGCTGCGCACGGAAGGTCGCTTCCGCTTGAGAGAAACGGAATGTTGTGCGCTGCTTGTAATTTTGAAGCGCAAGCAACTGAGGAAAATGTCGTTCATGGCCCAACGCGAACCCTTCAGTCAACATCGTAATCCAGGAGTTTGTGCAGGCGTGTGCCGTGTGTCGTTTCCGTGGTGACCTCACGAATACTCAATGTCGGTTGCTGTGATTACAGCTGCGCGAGTTCCGGCAGTTCGAGCGCAATCTGGCGGAGCTGTCTGCGCTCGCAGCCAAGCTGCCTCAGGACGCGTGCGAGCAACGCGAACGCGAGGCTGAGGACGCCGCCGCCGCGTCTGACGTCAGCGTCAACGTCACGGCGACGCCGCCACAGAACGCCACAGACGAGACGCTCACCAAAACGCCGCCGACAACAGAGGAGCCGCCGCCGGAGAAAGAGAAGGTGCGTCAACAAGCATGAAAACGGCAAACATTGTGATGTGTGGTCGCGTACCTGCACACACACACACACACACACACACACACACACACACACACACACACACACACAGAAACAAACACAGATGTCAATACGCTCAGGTGTTGGTGTTGAAGTCTGACTTGTGCCTGCTACAAGACTGTGGCCTAAAGGGAAAATGCAGCATCGAAAGTTTGTTGCCGGATGTTGCAGATCTAAATGTCAGCTCTGTGACAAACGTCTAGATTTCTTTACAGACCAAAGGTTTTTTTGTTGCCAACACAACAATGGAGTTTTGTTGCGTTGGGTTTTCATTGTTTTTGGCACAAAAAAGACAAAGCACGGAAATACACAATGCAGCATTGAGGAAGGTCGAAAAGAAACGGCCAGCCACAGCGGACCCATGATGGGAAGGTGGGCTGCCGGGGGACGGGAAGGCAAAAAAGTTTCTTTGCACTCGTAGTGAAAATAAAAAGACGGAGACGGGGGTGAATTATTCTTTCTGGGGTCAGAGACAGCACAGGTTCCGCCGCCTCTGGATCCACTGGTGGAGACGCGTCGTGTCCCCGTAGCTTCTGCCGACAAAGGCACCACGATCTCTCGATGCTGCTTTGCACGTCAAGACTCGCTTCAGAATGTGTGTTGTTTTCTGGGTTTGGTTTCACTGGCAAAGTTGTGCCAGGAAAGTTTCTCACAGGATCTTGTTCTTTTGATGCGTGACAGGAGACGCAATCCGTTCTCCGCGTCTTGTGACACAGCGTCATTTTATCCAGCGTCATTTTATCCAGCGTCATTTTATCCAGCGTCACGCTGTTGTGAAGGGGATTCTAGTCACCAGAATTGTGGAAAACATCCAGAGTTCGTGTGCAAACCTTTTTTCACAACACCGGTACATTGCAAAGGTGTCACCTGTCACGTGAATTGGTTTCTCATATGGATCTAACTAACTTGGAAAACCTACTCTGGGTGTTGGATTTGATCCAGTCACGCTTTATTCAGTTGAGTTTGTTCAGTTTGAGGCGAAGTGCACACAAAAACGGAGAGAATGCGTAGAAAGGGAATCAAGGGCAACTTCCACCCCACCACCCACAAAGCTTTTTATCGCACCCAAAATTGCTGCCACGTTCAACACGAACCTCTTTCCAAACCAAGAATGCCTTGGGGCAGAGGAACGGAAGACGTCTGTTTCCCGAAACTTGTGTCTGCACCGACAAGAGTCCTTGTTTTGAACTTGGGAGTGAGTGGAGCCCGATTCGTGAGAACCATTCCAACTGTAGTCATTTCGCCGCACCACTGACCACGACGCAGCGCCCATTGGTTTTCTCGGAGACTCAGTGTTTGACGCATCTCATGTGACCCTGGCTCCAGTCAAGTCACGACTTGAGGGAGAAAGTAAGAAACTTCACACAAAACCACGCAGAGGCCGTGGCCCATTTTTCTGCGTTTTTTTTCTGAATGCTGTTTTGCAACCAACCAGTCAGATTGCAATACGTTTCTGCTTTCTTTGCAACAACATGCTGCAGCAATGGTGTGTGTGTGTTGTACCCACTGCGGTGTGAAGCGACCCCTTGGGAGACCCCAGAGCCGGGCCTGGAGGAGCCTGGAGGGTCCTAGCTCCGGGGCGTACGAACAAAAACTTGTCATTGGCGAATCCCTGATTATGCACGACAGGTGCAACAGTATTCCTCTGTGAAGATGTGTTTGAAGCCCTTCAAAGTTGAAATGCCTCCCAGGGGCTCGATCTCCGGACTCACTCGTGGACACGCCGCAGGACCGTCTTACTTTTCATCTTGTGTCGGCGTCTGCGTCTGTTTCAGCTGAATCTGAAGCTCAAGTACCAGGGAGAACTGCATGTGTGTGACTCAGTTACTCGTTCTGTTGCTGCTGCTGTTGACTTCTCGTTGTGTGGCAGAAAGCTCGTGGTGCATTTGAGCACAACCGTCCACCGCCGTGCCCAGTACTGCCTGTGTATTCTTGGGAGATGGGGCCTGAAATGCGAGGGGCTATTTACTCACTGACCACTCACTGCATTGCAGAGTCGGGACCCGTTGATGAACGAGTACGAGGGGCTGCTCAAGGTGTGGCTGGCGATGCAGGAGACGGTCTGCGGGAGGAAGCCCGTCAGCAAGGAGAAGATCGAGAAGTTCGAGGAGACCAACAAGTTCGGTGCGTACCGACCGCCTCGCTGCTGCGTAGATCTACCATCCAAGTCTGTAACGCCCGTTCCCAGTCTGTGCCTCGCACCTGGCTGCGTACTGCCCGCACAGGTCTGTCCCGCCCAGGCACACCGGTCTTCACCAAAGGACCCTAAGGCTAGAAGGCCTTACATCCGTGACCTCAAAGCACTGAGCCGAGACCCCCTGGCCTTGATGCTGGGAACCTGGGCCCCCTGACCCCAGGCTGGAAGTCCGGGACCCCTGCGTGTCTCAAAGCGAAATTTGTGCAGTGTGTATTCTTCTCGCTTGATGAACCTCTCACCGCGCCAAGGAGCCGGTGTCCCACCGCGACCGGACTCAGACTGTGATTCATTTCACCAATACCTGCAGAACAACTGCGTGACGCACAACTGTACACTGAGCTCAGTGTCCGAAAACGTTCGAACTCGTCATACTTGTGTGCAGTGATCACTTTTCTCGGTCTTCTTTTCAGAGCAGACCTGTGCCAATTCACCAATGTGTTGTTCATGTTTCTTCTCTTTGTTTCCCATTATCTTTGCACCTCTTGGCGTATCTGCTGCTACTGCGGAAACGGAAACGTGTTTCTGTGTCACGTGTTTTTGCGTCGCCGACATGTGACACGCGCACGCGCGCTGCGCAACAGAGGACCTGGGCATGTCCAACAGCCAGCGGTTCCACGTGGGCATTCTGGTCCACGTGCTCTACAGTAACCCCAAGGTGCTATACGCACCCAACAACACTGAAGTGGATGACGTCATACGCAAGGTAACTGACGTCACGTTGCCCCGTGACGTGCGTGTCATCGCTCGCTGCATGCGCTTGCTGTGCTGATTTAACATGCCGTTTATATTGCAGAACGTAGTTGAATGTTGCAGACGTGCCTTGCAGCATGACGCACCGTAGAGAATGGCAGTGGCTCACATTGGCTGTGTAACAGACGTCACGCATGCGCAGTGTTACAGTGTGTCGTAGGTCTCGTGGTGGTGACGGTGCGTGGTGCTTTTTGCAGACAAACATCCAACTAACATGACAGACAAGGAGAAAGAACAAGAGAAGAAGAAAGAGAAGGAAGAAAAGAAGAAACAAAAAGAGAAAGAGAAGCGTTTTGACCCTGACCCCTTGACCCCTGGGCAGAGGGGTCACATCGCTGTGCTGGTGCATGTGCTGTACGGAAACCCCAAAGTTCTGTACGCACCCAACGACACAGAGGTGGATGTCGTGATACAGAAGGTGAGGCTGGAACTCTCACACAGCAGAGTTGAATGGGTTTGATTCTGACAGTTGGATTGAAAGCACGTCGGACTGTTTGGGTGACAGACCCAAGCATGCATTTGTTGGTTGGGTTGGGTTGGGGCGACCCAAAGCATGCTGGGTTTGGTTTGGCTGGGTTGGGCAATCGAAAGCATGTTGGGTTGGGTTGTGTCACCCAAAGCATGTTGGGCTAAGTTGGGTTGGGATGGGTTGGGTGACCCAGGCATGTGAAATTTTGTTGGCCCTGAGAGTTTGGTTGCACCACGCCAGGGGTGGATCCAGGGCAGCAGGCTTGGGCCCTCCTGACCGTCGAAAAAACAAGTCATACTCCAAATTCTGTGATACAGGCGCATTTGCTTCTTTGTTCACCAGTTTGACTGCTCTTTTTCAAGCTAAAATCGGGCCCCCAGGGGTCTCTCCCTTGACAAAATCCTGGATCAATCTCTGCGTGCGAGTACTGCTCGTAGCAGAGAAGGACGCTTCGGCGCCCAGCATGTTGCGCCGTGTGCTGTTCGCCCATTCCGAATGTTGATGGTCTGGTGGAGGTGGAGGCGGCTTTTGTGTTGACTGTGTGGTCATTAACGCTGTCGTGTGTGTCAACGGTATTTGGCTTCCACTGCAGTTGGTTTTCCCCGACGACTCAACCTTCACAAGTAGATCAAAGACACGAAGTGTTGATAAGTTTCACGACCAAACATTTTCAGGAAGGGTGTGTGCGTGGTACACATTGCTCTTGGTGCGAAATAGGTTTGCTGTTCTTTTGATTGGAGTTGGGTGGTGAGGGTTGGCGTCACAAAGCACTGGGGAGAAGGGAAAAGGCCATGTATGCTCCCAGTGAAATTTAAGTGTCTTTTTCGCTCTTGTGCGCCATTTGGTGCGTGGTTGGGGTTCAGGGTAGTCACCACCAAACACTTGGAATCTGCAAGCAGATATCAGAGGACCCTTGAGGGAAAGATGCAAAAACAGTCTTCTTTCTGGACGTTGTGCCCGTCCAGTTACTTTTCGTCCCGAATACTTTCCATGAGTTTAGGATTGCCATAGGTCTGACCAGGCGTGTGTCCACACTGACGAGCATTCGTGTTGGTTGCTCCTCAGGCGAACGCGACGTTTGCGATGGTGGATCGGATCAACGAGTACGCGGAGAAGTGGCTCAACGTGTCGGCGCAGATCAGGGCCTACCTGCTGAGGAACACCACTGAGCACAACCTGCAGTCCATCAGAGAGGTGCGTGTGATCAGGGGTGTGGAGTCAGTCCGGTTGAGGGATCATCAGCATGAAAAGATGAGGGGATGCGAGTGCGGGTGGAGTGGCAAGATGTGTGAATGGAGGTGAGTGTTGGACGCATGTAGTGATATCACAAACACACTGGTTGGTATCTCGGGTGAGACTGGCCCAGTGGCGCGAATCGCTTGCTTTATTGAATGTACAGTGCTGCCACCTGGAGAGTGGTGGCAGTGGTTCTAAATTCACAGTTGGTGTGTCACACCACACTCCTCCCCCACTAGGGGGTACAGCTCTCATTGGCCTTTGCAAACAATTTTAATTATTCTAAATATTTTTATAATTAATTAATATATATATATATATATTAGACAGAGAATAGATACATAATATCAATTTTGCGATATTTTGCTGGTAATTACCCAGCATCCCTCCCCCTCAGGGGCTGGTCACGTGATCAAGGGTTTTTCCCTCTCTTTCCAAAATGGACCTGGTTGAAGTGGAGGCGTTCTCCTTTTTGAGACAAGAAATCACACGCAGGATAATTTTGGAAGCTGATCAATTGCATCAGTCACCACTCTCAGGAACAGTGATCGATCGAGTGGTCCATCAATTTAGTTATCTGGCCCCGGTGGCCAACCAGTGCTTTAGAACACTTGTCGTTTGCCTCGCATTCAACGTGTTTCTCTCGCAACTGTAAGGTACGTGGTTCTCCAGTCACTCCACAGCAAACAGGCCGGAGGGAAGTAATGCAGAGATGAACGAAAAGACAACAGTGGTCAATTCGGGAGCAGTGATGCCTGGCCCCTCCCCAAAGTCACCTGTTTACGGGTGCCTCTCTGACTCAGGTGAACACGTGGTCCCAAGAAGAAGTGCAAAGTAATACCGCGCGTATCTGTACTGATGAGTGTTCTTGTTTGTGATGGGACTACAGATGCAGAGGGAGATGCGGACGATGCCGGGGCAGCTTCGGGACATGGGCGGGAACCTGAACCCCGAGATGGACAACTTCATCAACAACATGACGGTCCCCGACGTGCAGTTCTTCCTGCAGCAGCTGGACGTCGTGGACAACGCGGCCTGCAGCTGGCTGTCCATGCTCAAGGTGTGTGTGTGGTGTTGTGAGTTTGGATTATTGCAAGTGAGTAGAAGAGCACAGCTTTGGGGGGCCAATGGTTGAGATGAACGTTGTGCACAGTGCGTAACTCGGCTGCAGGTGGGTTGCGTGTTATTTTGGGGTGCTGACCGCAGAAATGCAGAAATAGTTTGTACACATGCCAGGCTCGTGTCTGCACTGCTAAGTGTTCTTGTTTGATTCTGTGTGGCAGGGCATCAGTCTGAACGTGTTCCGCGGCTTCCAGACGGAGGAGGAGATCGTCGACTACACGCTGAACAAGGCATACTTCGACAACGTGACCGTGCTGGCAGGTGCGCATTGTCACCACACACACACACACACACACACACACACACACACACACACACACACAGAGGAAGACTTTGACAACGTGGCAGGAAGATACTCGCAAGCACCCAGACACACACTCAAACACACAAGTCGTGTTGACCAAGCCAAGCCAATTTGTTCGGCGCGTTTTGACAATGTGGTAAATCTCATAAAGGCAAAGTAAAGTTTTGGTTTTGAGTCTTGCAAGTTCGGACTGTCTCCTCAACAAACCGCGTGATTTCTGCACACTTGGAGTGTTTCACGCCTGACGTCATTTCGCGCAGGCGTGGTGGTGACGAACGTGCGAGACGACGGGACGCTGCCGCCGCACGTCGAGTACAAGATCCGGCAGAACGCGACGTTCACGCACAGCACCAAGAAGATCCGCCCGTCCTATTGGTTCCCGGGGCCCATGAACTGGGGCTACAACTACTACCAGTACGGGTTCGTCTGGATCCAGGTGAGGGGGCCACGGCCGGGTGAAGGGAGGTTCCACACAGGCATCTGTGCGTGGGGTGGTTGGAAGGGCGTTCCTTATGCGAACGCTCTAAGGCTGCAGTCTTGACTTTTCTCTGGTTTTCTCAGAACAATAGCCTCTTGTGTGACATCACCAGCGTCTATCAATCCTCGCTGACATTGTTGCACCAGTTGTGACCAATCTCCAGTCATCTCGTTGGTGCACTTGACCAATCGGCGCCCGTGTTGTTTCAGGACGTGATTGAACGCAGCATCATCGATTTGTTCGCGGGGCGCGAGGTGGTGGAGCCGGGCAGCTACCTGCACGAGTTCCCCTACCCCTGCTACATGAACGACCGGTGAGTGGCTCAGGTGACCACTGTCATTTCCCCGACCCCTGTTACAAGGACGAAGATTCAGCCACTGGACAAACAGACGGGATCCCGCCTCACTTTGTGATACCGATCATGTGACGCGCTGTGGAACTTGACGCCGCACGTTTCTGTCTGCGCGCGCAGGTTCCTCTTCATGATCGAGCACGTGATGCCGCTGTGCCTCACCATCTCGTGGGTCTACACCGTCGCCATGCTGACGCAGAGCATCGTGTACGAGAAGGAACAGCGTCTCAAGGAGGTTAGTGGGTGCAGAGGGGTCAGTGGGTGCAACAGGGCTCAGGGCGTGCGGTGGATCAGTCACAGTTCTATTGACGTCATGGTCAATCCGCACAAGAGGGTCACAAAGTGCAGCTCTTTTTGCGCTGTGGATATCGAAAGCTCGGATCAAGAGAAACTGGGCCACCACCACATTTCCCCTTTGTCTCAGTGGGCTGGATTTTCACCCCTTCCCGTTCGTTGCTCAGGTGATGAAGATGATGGGGCTGAGTAACTCTGTGCACTGGCTCGCCTGGTTCCTCACGACGTACGCGCAGATGACCGTCACCATGGCGATCCTGACCATGCTGCTCAAATTTGGTCACGTGCTTATGTACAGCAACGGGCTGATCGTCTTCCTCACGCTGGAGATCTTCGCAGCCGCCACCATCGCATTCTCGTGAGTACAACAAGGTCACTTGAGCGCAACAAGGTCTGGAACAGGGACCCTTGAAAACACCGAGGTTACTCACTAATTCTGACCTTGGTTGTCATGGACACAGGTTCCTGATCAGCGCGATGTACTCGAAGGCGAAGCTGGCGGCTGCGTGCGCCGGGATCGTCTACTTCCTCAGCTACGTGCCCTACATGTACGTCGCGATTCGGGAGGAGGCGGCCGGGGACAAGATCCCCGCCTGGGCCAAGTCCATAGCGGTGAGGAGTGTGCGTGTGTGTGCGTGCGTGTGTGCGAGTGAAGTCATCAACGCATTGAGATCTCTTTGTAAGGGTTGTTCACTGCATCCTGGGACGGCCATCTCAGCATTTGATTGACCGAACAACGCAACGATACTGTAGTTGTGTTGTGAGTGACCCAGCGCACAAAGTGCGTGCGGTATTTGTGACTCCAACTGTCTTCTGTGTTGTTTCAGTCGCTCTTCTCGACGACAGCGTTTGGTCTGGGTGCGAAATATTTCGCATTCTACGAGATTGAGGGTGTGGGCGTGCAGTGGAACAACATCTACATCACACCCGTGGAGAGCGACCAGTACAACCTCTTCATGGTGCGTGCGTGTGTGTGCCAGTATGTGTGCGTGTGTGGAGTTCGGTGAGTTGAACTGGCGTCCGCATCACGGTCCGGACGAGTTTCAGCTTTCGTACGTGTTTGTGAGTTGCAGCAGATTCTGGTCGCATCGAAGTCACCGCAGTTTGTCTTCCGTTCCTTTCTGGTTCATGGTACCATCAAGTTTCGATGGTGCCAGGTAAATGCAGCAATGCCCCAGCAGCGCCCATTGCTTTGTGTGTTGACGCAATGCTTGACACACTCAATTCTACAAGGACCCCCGTTTTCAGTGTGTGTGTGTGTGTGTGTGTGTGTGTGTGTGTGTGTGTGTGTGTGTGTGTGTGTGTGTGTGTGTGTGTGTGTGTGTGTGTGTAATTGCTTGTGTCGCTGACGGCTTCGTGTTGCCTGTTGCAGGTTCTGATGATGATGGTTCTCGACACGATGCTCTACTTCATCCTCACGTGGTACATCGAGAACGTCCACCCAGGTACGTGACGTCACACACGCTCAATACCGGCCAACTACAGTACTCAACAGTCAAGATTTTTACAAGAAAGCACTGAATCTTGACGTGGGTCAAAACCGTGAGGGCTACCCTTCGGAACTTGCCACCAAAGGCCCACGCCAAGACTTTGCGCTGAAAGTCTGATCCTGACTGACCGAGGGTGACATGGGGCGGGTGTTCAGGGTTCGGGGTGTTTGCTGCAGTTGCGGTGGGGCGCGCTGTGTTTGGCTGTGGTCCTCCCAGTCAGCGTAGAGACATTCAAGAAGTGAACAACAACATGTTTTATTCTTTCTCACCATCAACAAACTTCCATTCAAGAGAAACTCCACAACAGCAGGCTGGAGAGACGATCCACAGAAATTAACCCTCACTCAGCTACGCGGCCCTCACGCGGGTTTTTGCCGGTTTTTAGGTGATTTGAGGAGCTTGGTCCGATTTGTGAGCTTTTGGAAAAAGCGAGCAAAATCGGAGTGAGCGAAATCAAATCACCTATAGGCAGCCTCTTCCAAAAGTA
>JAAUXT010007363.1_pt1 | contig 28931 bp, 19 predicted proteins | sample 7278171 | NCBI WGS metagenome assembly JAAUXT01 (sample SAMN14350112, study PRJNA611818) | marine sediment metagenome | isolation source: surface marine sediment (1.8m) | place: French Polynesia: Moorea | collected 2018-08
CTACTTCCTGCTTAGCTCCCCCCTGTTGTGTGGGGGGTGGGGGGGGGGTGTGGGGGGTGGTTGGGTGGGGTGTTGGGGGGGGGGTGGTGTGTGTGGGGGGGGGGGGGGGGGGGGGGGCGGCCCCCCCCCGCCCGCACCCACTTTGGGAAAAATGGTCAGTGAGCATCAATGATCATTGTACTGTTCATTTAAAAAAAAAAAAAAAATTTGAAAGCGGGTCTGACCCTAGACCGTCAGACCCGCTTTAAAAATTTTTTTTTTTTTTTTTTAAATGATCAGTGATGAACTGCGAACGTTTGTATAGACCACACGCTTTTTATTCTTGTTTGGCATTGACAGCTGTTTCGTAGCAGAGACATTGGTGTGCGAACTGTTGGCGTTTTCAAACTGGAATTCGCTGGCAGTTGCAGAAGTCGAACGAAGTCTTGATAGTTAACAACCAAACACATGAGGATTTGTTGCAAAGCATGCCTGTGAATTTACATTGGTTGTTGTTCCTTTCAGAAAACATGGGCTTTTTGGCAAGCTCTCACAAGACCCGAGAATACTAGAGTACATACATACCATTTCTCTTCACATTGTGGTTTATTTTGAAGCTCCTTGACCACGCTGGCTTCCTGCATGTCACACATTCTCGAACGAAAAGAAGAGAAGCAGGTTTTGTTTGCTTTTGGTTGGAAACGTGCCTTCAGGAAAACAACAACTTCTCAGAATCTATGGCACCATTCATGTTCACTCAGGATTGTGGTCCACTGACAAGAAAACAAAACCTGCGAGTCTAATTGAAGTGAAATGATTGAGCGACTGTGCTCTCAGCGTTGGATCTACTTTCTTTCCTGCTATACTTTGTCTCGAGCTGCTGGTGATGAGAATATTTAAGTCGGTTCCTAACGCCCGCTTCTGTGCGATAACCGCTCACTTCCGCGTGATTGGAGAGTGTGTTGCCTGACGCATTTTGGTTTTGTGTTCTTAGCTTGCACGACTCACTCAAACACCACTTTTCAGTGATAGGATTCGTGGTATAAAGCTGACAAAGTTACCAACAATAACATAAGTGACAACGCAAATTCTGGAAAAGGGTATATTTTTGAAGAAAAATAGTGCGATCAAGATGTAGCCCACAAATGTGCAGAGATCCTGTTGTGGCCCAAGGTGGGTAACGACACGTTTGCTTCAGCACTGATTGATAACCTCTCAAATTTCGAAGAGCACTGAATCAACAAGCGCTTTCTTGTTTCGTTCTTGCCATGTGAACAGGGCTTGCGCGTAAGTATATCAGCCTGAACAGGTCAGAACAAGAGCTGTGAACGTTTTCAAGAGAAGGAAAAGTTTAGCAGAATCGACTTGATTGTTTTCTTGAGGACCTGCAAAACTTTTCTTGTTTCTCCTGAAAACCCGGTTGAATCATCTCTTTAGAACAATCTTTCAATGCCCGCATTCAAGGCTGCGGGTTGTGTTTGCCTCGTTTCCTCAAGCCACAACTCACGTGTCGAGACTGTGTGACTGTAGATGTGTGACTGGGTCGGAATTGAAATGACCCTGTCAAACTCCTGAGAATTGATGTGTGAAGTGGTGACCGGAAAACCTGCCGACTGAGGAAACTGTCCCCTCTCCTACTTTCCTCTGAGACTCTGCTTCGTTTTCCATCACATTTGTTGCACCCACTGAACAAGTACCCGGCTGTGGTGACAAGTGCCTTTTGCAAGAACATTTGCTCTGCATTTACCCGTCATGCGTGCAGTGAGTGGGTCGAATGGTAATGAGCGAATGAAACCACGAATGTCTTGCATGTCTGATATCACTTCACATCAACTCTGCTGTCCGTAGAATTGTAAGTCGCGAAAGAGCAGTTGCCGAGTACTTGAGGCCACCTCTTTGTGGACTCATAGATGCAGCATGCTTGCGTCTGGAGCTGTAAATGTAAATGTGCGCACAATCTGGAAGGAGACAAGTGAAGCAAGTTGAAGAACTGGTGGTGTCGTGTGAACAAGTTTCAAATTGTGTCGCAAGTAACAGCGATGCAAAGAACTGCACACAAAACGCAATTTGCAATTGTTCTGGTCAACACACAAAAACAGTGTGAAGAACGAAGGACGGACTTGTCACGGAAATCCATTGTTTCTCTGTTGCAATATTTCCAGGGAGGCAGCTGCAAGCAAGATGTCTCAGTTCGGCTATCCGATCGAACATCCGTTCAACAAGGACGGGTACCGGTACATTTTGGCGGAAAATGACCCTCATGCTCCGGGTAGACAGGTCAGTGTGCAAGTCGTGCACTTAATGACAGTGTCTGTTTTGTCAGACATTGCGTCAAGTGAGAACAGTAGATTCAAGAAACGTCCGATTCACCAAGTTTCCAGTGGACACATGACTTGGAAACTGTCACACTTTTGCCCGCAGGAATACGACGAGAGCCTGGACTATGCAGGGAAGCCTATCCCGGCCTCTCTTTACCGACCCTGCTTTGGACATGACCAGCTGCTTGCGCTGCACGATAGAGGTCAGGATCGTTTCACTCTCTAAATGGAAAGTTGACCAGCCTGAACAGCTACGTAATGCGGAGCTGGTTCTGGATGCGCACCAACAAGTGACACGACAATGTGGCTTTACCATTGGGACAAATTTCCAACTTCTGTTTCAAATGAAAGTGAGTTGGAACTCAGACATTTGTTTGCTTCCTTCCAGCCCCCCAACTGAAGATCAAGGACGACCGGTTGACGGTGACTGGAGAAAAGGGCTACAGCATGGCGCGCGCTACGCACGGTAGGGAGAGCGACTGCTCAAGTCACGTGCTTTGCGTGCCTCGTCATTGAATACAGCTTGCGCAGTACCTCCCGAGACAGTGGACACACCTCATGTATTACTGATACCCGGGCTCTGTACTTTTGACAGGTGTGAACTATGGCGCGTGGTACTACGAAGTGACAATCTCCGAGATGCCAGAGGGAACCGCTGCGCGCATTGGCTGGTCGCAGGCTCTCGGTAGGTGTCACAACAAGGCTGAACTTGCTTAGTGGACATCGCGAAGATGTGTGCAATGTCACCGCATCATCACAGGAGCACCACAGGCGTTCTCAAAACCACGTAAAATGTTTGTGTTTGTCGGGTGTCGCAGGAATGAGTGAGAAGTTGCAGCGAAAGGCGAAGACAAGTATGTCAGTCATTTGTGGTGCCGAAAGCGTTCCCATTGACAGGGAGGTTTCCTTTCTCCTCATTTTGCTTTTCATCCTGTGACAGGAAACCTGCAGGCGCCTTGTGGATACGACAAGTTTAGTTACTCATGGCGATCGCGCAAAGGAACTCGATTCCACCAGAGCAGGGGCAAGCACTACAGGTTGGTTGCTTCCTTCGTACTGATGTGATCACGCAGAGTCTACTGCAGTTGCAGCATTCGTTCTGATCATCAAACAGTTTGTGTTTGCTTTTGGCTGGCATATCGAAACACTTTCACTGTTTTGAAATAGAAGGTCACACTGGGTCTGACATTGATTAGTCCCAGGATTTTCGAACGCAGGAGGGGACATCTATGGGAAAGGCTGGCAACTGGCTTGCTAGGTTGCAAAGCGATGTGTGATACTTTTGCAGCAGTAATGGCTACAAGGAGAGGGACGTGTTGGGCTTCTACATCTACCTCCCTCCACCCAAACCGCACAAGCTTTACCGAGTCATGCCTCCCAGCAACAAGGATCTGGTGAGTCATTCTATTCAATGTTGGGTTGCCAACATATTTTTGGTCTTTTTCAGTCCAGTCTTTTTGTTTGTGCGACGAACCTGACGTTGCCCAAATTTCTGAAGGCATTTGCGGAAAAAAATTCTCTTTTTGCTGATGTCGTTCTTTTATTATTTTTTTCGTCTCAAACAACGTGTACATGTAACTCGTGAGAGATTTTGCAGCAACAATGTCGTTGGTGTGGTGGTGTGAATACGTGACAAAGCAAAACATAAAAATCGCACATTGAACGTAAAGAAGTTGCAGTTTGAAGATTGCTTGTGATGGGGTTGTTTGCCTTGTAGCCTGAGGCACCAACTGTTTGTGTCCGACGTTGTTTTGATATTTCCCTTGACAAACTGCACGACTGGAGATGATCAGGTTGTGAACCGGTGGCACCATCCGTAGCAGCGCGAAAATTGGCGACAATGTCCTCAACCGTTGATTTTCGCGCTTTCTAGTCCATTTTGACGACTGCTCTGAATGCAACGGCCCTGTTGCACGATCTAGACGTTGGTCGGAGGAGTGTTGATGTTGAACTTGACGGTTGGTTTGTGTGAGTAGGTTGAGCATCCCAGCTTGTTGGAGCTGGATCCCAATTCAATCTCCTGATAAAAAAGAACACTTTGCTCATTTGACTCGTGCGTCGTCGCCCTGTTTCAAAGAAACCACAAAAGAAAGTTACTCGACGAGACAGGTTTGAAAACACACTTACCCGAGCAAGCATCGGATATGCAGGTTGCCTGATAGACGTCTCCCATCTGGGGGTCGCTGGAAAAAACACATAAGCAAGTGTACTCCCCCGTTCAGTTGTTTTGTACTGAGGACAAGGAAGTCCGACCGTGCCCCGAATTGACATTTGCAGTCAAGCAGAACAGTGCGAAATACACCCAGAAGCAAAGTGTGACCGCTGATGCTCAAAGCGTTCAAGCTTGCAGAGTTACAGAGAACAGGGACATCTTTTGTACATTCGGAAGGATGGGATAGCGCAAGCGGACAGTGGCCTTTGTGGCATTCTTCTTTGTCTCGCCTTTTGATTTGTGAACCATTTTGTTCACATCTCTGTGCTGTTCTGAAAGGAGTAGACGTCCAAGCGTGCTTACTGTTGTAATCTGGGTGATAGTCATATCGAGACGTTGGAAAAGGCGGCAGCACTCTGAAACGGTTAGAATGTTAGTAAATCGAGGCATGTACACACTTCCATCTCAGGTTCAAATGTCATGCTGAGGGTGATGCGACTTCCGTGAAATGTGGACGGGGCCAATCGTTTCAACAAACTTTGGACCTGTGCAGCGCGTTTGCAGGTCCGGTTGAGATTCTTTCTTCACTGGTTGCAAGGAACGCAGATTCACCAAACGAACTTACTGGGAAGAGTCAGGGATATGCGGGCAGGTGGAAGGTGGCGCGTGCACTGCGTCGCTCGGTCGAGCTGGAGAGTCGAGCGTGTCCAAACTGTTCATGCTGTCTGCAGAGCTGCGGGGAAAGTCAGACCATGCGCACAACCCGCATTCGGCTGCTTTTCAATTCGATCGATCGTGCATTCAGGTTCTTGTTTTTGATGCAAGAACGGACGCAGTTGCTGCAGATCGCGGTTCCGCGTTCTCTTGATATGTCGTCCAGCATTGCACACTTCCCGGTGACATTCTTGAGATCAGTTGGGTTCTGGACAAGTCAAACAGGATCGCTTCGTTCACCCACACAAGAACGAGTCACACAACACTGGAACATGAACTATCCTGGGAACAACTACGAAGATGCTCAGATTGTGTGTGAATCAATAACGCGTAACCTGGGGTTTTTGAACTGTTTCTGGTTGTTGACAGCATGCAAGGGAAAAACAATTGCAGCGCTTGTTGACATGATTTCTGCTGATTCTAAAATTGTTCTTCATCTGTGCGGACGCGCCTCCCTGCATGCAGCTAGAACTACGCGTGAAACTCAACCAAAACGTTTTCACGGCGCTTGTTCCATGAACGAACTCCGAAACATCTGCAACTAGAGTCTACTGACTGGTTGGCGAGCTAACCACCGCATGCAGGTCATGCTGAAACAGTGAACAACCTACTTGAATTTTCTGACCAGTCTCTCTGATCGAGGAAAGTGTCCCTCAAAAATGTTTTCTGTGGATGGATTGGAGCCTGAAAGAGTGAACATGAGTGACAACATTTCATTTTTACGAAGGTTGTGTTTATTTTTGTCATAGCAGATTCGCGGATGAGTATTGCACCGGGCAAGCACGGAAGGAAAACATCCCAGTCTTGGCGGGGGTGCTTTTGGTCAACTGAAACTTGAAAAGCGAGAATGTCCACTGTTGGCAAATATTTGAAGTTGCATTCATCTTTCTTTAGCACGTTCGATTTGAACAGAGTTTTGCTTCAGACACGATTGCAACGCAAGTTGCAACTCCAGTTGGTTGTTTTTGGCTTTTCACATCTAAATGCACGTTTGCGTTTGCAATTCCCACTGTTGCGCGTCCGCCGACACCCAGCATGCGAGATGGACAGAGACGCTGTTACCTGATTTCCTGTGTAGACCCAGGCTGCCTCCACTCACAGGCGTGGAAGGGTGGGAATCAGACACATTGTCACCACGGAAACCGAGTTGGTCGCTGTCCCAACGTCGCATCATGACGCTGCGCAGCGAGTCCATAGCAGCAGACGGATGCTGCTGAGACTGTTGTGCATTTGGCGGCAGTGCTTGTTTCAGATAATTGGTGGGTGGTGCCCCCTGTGACTGGTGGACATTGCTGTCAGCGGGCGGATACAAGTTGGGAAGCACCGTTCTCTCCAGTCTCTGCGGATACAATCTCGGGTTCATTGGGAGTCCTTTCGGGGGCAACCCCGTGATTTTGGAGCCACCTCCGTCCAGAGCTGTGTAGCAAGACAGAGGACGGGATGACTGTGACTGGTCTCGGGAACTCAGTGAGCCCTGTGCACTGAGTGATCCTCGTTGTCCTCCTCCTGTGTTGGCTCTGCTGCTACTGTCTGAGTGGCACCTCTGCCTGAAGTCGGAGTCACACGGTTCGTGCTCGCTTTCCCCTTCAGGTTGGATTCTCCGAGCCTCTCCAGGGTTGAAGTGGTTCCCTTGCCTTGGGAAACCGTTTCTGTAGTTGTTGCTTTTGTTGGACGGTTCGTTCTCGCTGTGAGTTCGATGTGAAGCAGGCACTTGTATCTTGACGGTCCGATCGTGGGGTGACCTCTCGTGTTTGGGTGTGGTGGTCCCAGGTGTGTCGTATGCTGCCCGAGACAGTTGGTCTCTCATTTCGCGAGGTGTCGCAGCACCGTTCGTGCACCGCGCATTCAGCGCTGATCTCTCACTTCGCGGTGTCGCAGCACCGTTGCTCAGGCGGGACGCTGAGCCCCTGCGCGGAGACCGCTGCACGTCTCGAGCACCACTGTTCGAGCGACCCACCGGTCCCATGTGGAGACTGGCCTCGAACTGGTCAGGGTCGCTGTCGTGACTTCCGGTTGCATCGTCAGGCGTGGAGCCGCCACCAGGGAGTGTGGTGGTGCTCGGCGGGGCGCTGTAAACGCTGCCGCCTTCCGTGACGGATGCGCCGTCGCCCGTGTCTCGCCCGCCCTCGGACAGGGTTTCCTGCGCGAACAGAGTCAAAATGTAAAGAATGTTGCGTGCCATCCGCTTTCGCAGACATTTTGACACAGAAATTCGTCAGCAAAATTGCAGTTGACTTTGATGACTCAGCATGTCGGTGTCGGCAGAGTATGAGGAAACAGTTGAGCGTGAGTTTCACGCATGTTGCGTTCAGCGGCCGATTCACTCTGAGAACGCACCTGGTTTTGCGCGGGGCGGTGCCGCCGCGCGCGGCGTCCCGATCTCCGCGCGCGCGACCGGTTCTTCGGAGGCGGCGCCCGTCGGAACTGAAGCGAAGCAAAACATTGTAGTCAACAGATGTGCTTTTCTTGAAGAACATTGTTCGTTTTGCAGTCTCAGTGTTTTGATGGTCCGTGAACGACTCACCGATTTGAGGATTTCCGTGTTGCGTTGCACTGCCTCGAAGTCATTCTCTTCCTCCGCTTCTTCGCTCGCCCTGCAGAACAAAGACGTGTCCAGTTAATTTGTTCTGTCGCTGTTCTTGGTTGGATGTTGCATGCGCAGCTGTGGGGACGCGAGTGCTCTTGAGGGTCTCCACGACTTGCCTCGATTGAAGCAAGAAAAAGTTGAACTTGTACTCACAACCACAGAAGATGCATCCTCATCGCGAATGTTCACGTTCAACTTGTCTTATCTTGCTCCTGGTGGGACGAATTTTGAGCCATAACGAGGCGAACTGCACCAGCACTTAGTTGGGCGTCTGCCTTCCACTGTACATACTTTTGGTTTTTAATTGGTGCACCAGCGTATACTGTGGCACAACTTAGCCACAACTTACAAAGCGTCCATGAATAATGATCTGATGAGCAGAAATCGCCAACGTGTTGCCAACATTGTTTCAAAAATTCTGGACCGGACCGATCCCATTTCGAGTAAAAAGATTTGATTGGAGTGCAAAGCGGACGACTTTTGTGTACGACTGGGTGGGGGACGTTTTGACGCTGATACAAGCGCAGTGTGGTCGCCTAATTAAACGGTCCTCCGTGTGGGTACTCCCGACTGTGGCGGATCGAGTGAACGCCGGTCCAGTGGATGCGTTTGGCAACAGCAGAAATTGATTTCGTCCTCCTTATGTCGTCAAAAGAATGAAGACGAAGAGGCCAAGTTGAAACTAAAACAACAAGTCGAATCTCTGGACTCATCAAGTCTCGCTTCAAATCACAGTCGTTTGCGGACTGATGTTTCGCAGGATCCGCACGAGGTGAGAGTCCATATGGTTCGCTCATACGTGTTGCTTGGGGCAGTGTGCAAAGTGTGTAAAACGGACGTGCTTTCGAACTCATTATCGTGCGCTTCTATTTGCATAATTTGACCATCACTCAAGACGCTTGTCAACAATCAAAATCGTTGACTGTCATCTGGATCTGCGTCTCCACGCATGTAGGCGCAATCGTTATTGCATCATTTTGTGTCAATCCAACCGGAAGCTTTGCTACTCGTAAATGACCTGTGCTTTCTTCGGCAGCCGGAATCGGTCACCATTAATGAGTAATAACACAGGCGCGTCCGAAGGAGCGAGCCTGTGTCACACAGCAAAAGATTCTGTTGTTTGGGGCGTCACCAACTGTACTTCTGCCCATGTTGACCTCGCTCAGGTGGGGCTTGCATGAATACGAGGCATGCCCAACCCCCTGCTCCCTGGGCATGTGGTAGGTCCTTCCCCACGAGCCGAGGCCCAGAATGAGGTTTTACCCCCCCCCCTTTGGTCGGATCTGCCTGTCCGGCTCTTGGTACGCAACGCAAGGTTCATTCGTTGCAGAAGTGTTTTTGGAGACACATGAGTTTCTTCCACAGATTTGGTTTCTTGTGTGACAGAAAAACCGACTCGCTAAAAGTCGGGACAATTACTGCTTGTCATCCAGTACGCACTGACTTAGTTGCCTTCTGTTCGAACGGACCTTGACTGAGGTCTGTTTTGGTAACACGTTGTCAGGTGGCGGCTTTGTACGCACCTGCTGTTTGAGAAGCTGTGGGACAGGTTGAGCTGATCGTCTTCCTCCTCTGCCTCGTCGTCAGACAAGTCTGCGTCAAGGTTTGTGGCGTCATCCACGGTCCTGCGACGTGGTGCGTTGCCCTGACAACGGGAAAATGAGCGTCGTTGAACGGTGACTCCCATGAGCATGGCACGAATGGTAACACAGATTTAGTTCCCCAATTTTTGCATCGGCGCAAAGAAATGTGATTCAAAACTTACAAATCCGATGAGGATGCCCTGGCTCTCGAAGTCCTCGAACGCTTTGCTCTTGGGTTTCTTCCTGCGCGGTTTCCCGGCGTCGCCCGCGTCACCGCGCATGCGCACGTCGTGCACGTCGGACTTCTTCGCTTCGAACGCTGCGATGCGGTCGCGAACAGACACCTCCTTATTCTGACTCGCACGCAACAATCTGGAAAGTGAATTGTCAAATCCAAGTTTGCGGCTTCTTGCTGTTGGTTTGTGGGTCGTGGAACATTGACAACGATTCTGGACATTCGAAACATGAAAACCCTCGCAAGCCCATTCGTAAGGGTTTGTTCAGGGAAGCGATGGCGTCATACTATGATTCTCTGTCTTGGGTCTCTGCAGAAATCGGCATGAATCTAAATCAAGTCTGACAGACACCAAGCGCAGCGAGAGATATCAGCTTTGGTGGGGAGCTGTGTTGCACTGAAAGCGCTCTCTCTGTCTGGGATTGTAGTGGAGGGTCGGCTTCCTTCGACTGTTGCCTGTGTTCCGTAAGTGTCCCTGCGGATTTGTTGAAAAGGTGAACAACAAAGAACACATTTTAGGAAGTTTGGTGCGGGTTTTGTTTCTGTTTGCCAAGCAAGCACATTCGGAATGCTTTTCGCCACAGTTTTGTGGTGTGTGGGACGTTGTATCCAGTGTCCGCTTGTTCCGTGTTGTCAGTGCATTGAAGTTTGAATCAAAACAGCAATCTGCTGCAGAGCTTCACGAAGTGCTGGTCCGTGAGGAGTCTTGAACGCTTCAACATGTGTTTGGAGGCGGGCTCCTTTTGATCCAACAGGCGTTGAGTTGCCTGAAGAAGCGCGTCCGGCGTTCGCTCAGCGCTTCATTACCCGAGCGCAATTTCAACGGATCAAAAACGCGCATCCAGTCGCACGTGCGTTTGATTCCAGCACGACTACCAATGTGAGAATTTACGATTTCTGAAGCAGACTAACAAGTTTCAAAGCAGATCTGATCTCATCAACGCGGGATCAGTGTGATTTGCTTCACTATTTCTCCGATGTTGGTGCAGGTGGAAGCATTTCACGTAACTTCCGCTTTCCCTCGTTTCGCAACTGCGCGCACTGTTCGCAGCGCTCTTCAGACCAGCGTTCTTCAGTACACTTTACTGGGTTCGGCACTGATAAACTGATTTCGCTCAGTAGTGTGCATGCAACTGTAGATCAAACCCGCAGGCGATCTCTGGGACTCTTATCACAATAGTTCGGTGGAATACTTCGTTTGCACGCACTGCAAACGTGCGGCAGTTCGACACTGAAGTTCTTAATTGCCCGTCGTCCTCCTGAAGAACTCAGGATTTTTGCAAAGAACACCTTGCAATCGTGCACAAGTTTCAGCTTCGTGTTTTGGTGACAATCTGCTAGTGCGTGGCAGCATTTTCGGTCAGTTTCCTCGGAGGCCTTTATCTGAGAGTACTTGGCTCGAGTATCAAGACTTGGTGGGAATTTATCGCAGGAGCAAGCACCCCTTTCCACTCCACAGGCTCTGGGCATGTGTGGCTGGTTGAGAATTGCACGTTGTGTTTGAGGTTGTTTCCTTTTCGATTGTCTATTTTTCAGCAGTTGCTCTTGAAAATGGGAATTGTAACACGTGTCTTCTGTGTCAGCTGTCTTGTTGGCGCTTTTCTCTGCGCTTGTCAGTATGCTCATGAAACTCGTAGATCTGGTTTGTGTGCGATAGAAAAGCCCCAGTGGAGTGCCTTGTCAGCTGAAAGCGCCTTCCTTTGTTCAAGATCTGGGTCTAAGACATCCGTGATCTGCCGAAACGTCAAGAAAATGAAGTTCCTCGGCTGTGAAGAGTGGAGCACCATTCTGTTTCACTATTTTCCGTGTCTGAAACATCCTTCCAACAGATGTTTACCAAAATGGATGACTCAGACCTGTCAGGCAAATTATGTTCTCAAGACAGACAGTCGCGTTGCAGAAGGACACAATGACACCGTCTCTCGCGACAAGTCACCTGCCCAATTAGTTTGGCATGTGGTCAACAATTCGTACACACTCCCAACAGTTGTTCACGATGTACTGACCAGGTGTGCGCGAACCACGTTTGCAGTACGGGAGATGGCAGGTGACGTGGGCGTGTGCTGTGTGAATTCTGATCGAGGCCCAAAACCCATGAACACACAAACACGACGAGCCATTTTCTCATTGTCTTTTGTGCAAAGCTTCAAGTGCCCAACGACTTTCCGAGAAATACTGAATTCGGTTCACCTGACTCGGATTCTTCAACCTCCAACCAAAAGGACAAGATGTTTCGAATATTTGGTCCTTTCACGTGCAACTGTGATCAGGAAAGCCTCATTGACTCCACATTCTTTGACACCTTCGGCCTCCGACAAACCTTTTCCTCTTTCGTCCCTGATGTCAGAAACAAAATATCCGTGGAACGTGAATCTGTTGAACATTGTGAAGCAGAGGACAGTGGTCTGCATCATTGCGGATGATTTTGCTGGTGCACATGTGAACTCACGAGTTTTTGGTGTCCTTCCCATTGAAGAGGGGCCCGTCAGGATGGCACCAACTGTGGCGCTTTCCGTCCGTGTGACATTCGACTGACACCTGCAATTGAGAATTTTGTGATTCCAGTTCATGCGGGTTTAGCTATTTTTTGACCTCGTGGGGAAGGGTGACTTGCCAAAAATTGTGTGTGTGTGTGTTGTGTGTGTGTGTGTGTGTGTGTGTGTGTGTGTGTGTGTGTACTCCACTCGTCAGTCTGTTCACCTGTGTTGTGTCGGTGGCGAAATCCTTGACTCCCAGGCCGGACTGAACGGCGGTGTCCTTCCCGGAGCCCTTGTTCTTCGCCTTCCTGCCCAGTGAGCGCAGCGCCTTGAGCGTCCCCGACGCCGCTCCGCTCCCCGCCTCCTCCTCGTCGTCCGAGTCCTGCCGAACAGACACCGAGCACCCCATCTGTCGCACTGCGTGGTCCGTTGTGAGTGTGAGCAAAGTTTGGATTGACAGAGATCACGTGGTTGAGGGAAGAGTTGACCAACTGACCTGTGTCAGGAATCTATTGGCTGGTGGGCTTTTCTCATTGATGAGAATGGAGCACATACTTTGGCATGCCAACGAACAGACTGATTCGTACGACAGACGATGAAGCAAGTCACTGGGACACGTGCGTGCGTGTGTGTGTGTGTGTGTGTGGGTGGGTGGGTGTATGTGTGTGTCACAGTGTGTGTGTGCGTCACAGTGTGTGCGTGTCACAGTGTGTGTGTGTGCATTGTGCGTGTGTTTTTACCTTTGGCTTCCTGCAGCAGCAGCGTGTGAAGGCGACCAGCATGCAGAGGGTGAGCATGCAGCCGACCGTCCCGCTCACCCCCAGCAGCACGTCCTTCACCTTGAACTCGGACTTCCCGTCGAGGCCGTCAAACCCGTCGAACAGACTGGTTCCGGAGCTGGAAACGTCCGAACTCAACACGTACACCATGGTTGTGGTGGAACTGGGCCGGGATGTGTCTGGACCTGCTGCGTGCAGATTGGTGGTGGTTCCTGAGCTTGAAGAGGCTGGAGTCGGACGGGTTGTTCCAGGCGTGTCCTCTAAATCCGATTCATTGTCCACAGCACCGGAGCCGCGGGTTGAACGAGTTGCATCGGGCACAGTGCTCTGACCAGTTGGCGTTTGTACCGAGCTTCCGGTGACAAATTCGGGCTGTGTTTCTGTGGAAAAAATGGCAGTCGTGGACGATTGTTGAAGTTTTTCAGTGGTGGACGGATCCTGATCTGGAGTGGAGTTCGAAGACGAGTCCAAAGGGAAACGTTGCACTGATTGAGTACCAGCTGCAGGGGATGAAAGCCGAGTCGTAACGACGAGTGATGGCTGAGTACTCAGTGCAGACTGAGCAGAATCTGTTTTGATTTGAACGGTGGTTGTACTGTGGTTACTAAATTCTTCGAGAGTTTTTTCTTGCTCCAGTCGGACACTGAATCTGGGTGTCACCGGCACAGACTGCAGAATGCTGCCCGGCGTTGTATGGGATGTGGAATCTGAAGTGAAAGAATCTGCCTGGGATGAAGTATCCTTTGTTTGGAGTCTTGTGTAATCCTCAGTGCTCTGAGCGGACACTGCGTCCTCAGAGTTGCTTTCGGCAGTTATCCACTGTTCAGAGTTTGTTTCTGAAGATCCCTGATGACTGAGTGCAAAATCATCAGGACTGGACGTTGTCACAGCGTCGCTGGACCCTGACGCGGTGATGTCAACGATGCCCGAGATTACGATATCGGACGAAGTTGAGGTGTTCGCGCTCTTGTCCTGTTGTAAGGAGATGTGCTGTTGAACGTCCCCGGGCTGTAAGAGTCCTGCTCTCGGCTTCAGGTGGCTGTCCCGCTGTCCCTGGGATCGTGTCTGATTGTCGTTGGGATTGTTGTTCTGCCGAGGGGCAGGGGCGGTGGTGGCAACACCTGTTGTACCCACCACCGCACTGCGAGGTGCATTGTTGTCGTCGTTGTTAGCAACAGCTGGTTGCCATGTGATGAGGTGGTTGTCACTGGTTACAACATTCTCCACATTCCAGTGGCTGGTGTCATCCTCACTGCGACTTTGTGGAGTGACACCTCCAGTGAAGTTCAAAATTGGACTTGAAGTGATGTTGCCTTGAACATTTTTGTGAAGCGTGGGCAACTTCCTGTTGTGTGGGGTGACGGACTGGTTGTTCTTGACAACCAGATGTTGGCCACCCTGGTGCCCCTGGTCATTGAGACGACCCTGGGGACTTTCGAGAGATGCAGCTGGCAACGCCCTCGGTGATACTCCTCTGGTGCTGAGAAACAGAGTGAAGAGGGTGAGATCGAATGCAACCACGTGCAACTCCATGGTGACTAGATTTCCGCTGCAACGCCAACACGTGCGCTTCTGCTTTCAATGCTCCTGAGTCTGTTCATCTGCACACCGTCCATCTGGAAAGGAATCTGCGCACAGTCTGCACAGCACAACATGGATTCTACGTCCACACACAATTTCAGCTGAATTCATCTGAAACGAAAAGATGTCTGAGTAACGGCATCGAAGGCCTCCGGAATGTTTTTCAGTTTGAAGATACCAACAGAGGCAACAAATCCGCGCTCTCTGAAGACATTTCCAAACTGGACCAAATATTTCCTTCTGGGCGGAACATTGTCGTTCAGTTTTGTTTGGAGTCACAGATGTGTTGTGCTGCAAAAGCGTCACGACAGCCGCGGCGAGGCATTTCCATGAAATTTCCTCCGTGATTTGTTTTGATCCTGGACGCAATTGTTTGTTTGTAGGCACCAGTGGTTGGCATGTTTTCCAAGTCGTGTGTTCTGTGGACATCATTTGTGCCTCTGATGAAAAAGGATCGTGATTCACATTGAACACCATTTCCGAGTTCGATTTGAAGTGAGGGCACTTTCTCTAATGGCACAGAGAACAGCAGCTTTGTGCAGCTTCTGCACATCGCAAAAAAAAAACCCCGCAGCGGAGTACCTTCTTCTTGATGATCTCAAACTGCAAGTTGCGATCACTTTAATGTCTTCCGAATGCCAGAATCAACAAAGTGCAATGCTCATACATCTGGTCTGCGGCGAAATGGGCAACGTCAGGAGCAATCGTGGAAACGCGAAGTTCTGCGCTCGTCTGTTCTCTCTGAGATCGCGCTGAATGCGCGCTTGGTGAGGCTCCCAGCACCAACGGAGAACTCACCGCATCTGAATTTGCAGCCCCTTCAGCTCAGCACTGCCGTGGCGGGAGCGCAATATTTGACGTCTGAAAAAGCCCATCGAAGCTTCATATTCACGCAACGTGCACAGAAACCAAAGAGCGTTTGACGCCTGCTCCGCACGTTTGGATCGAACTTATCGCAAATGCCTCACGAACTTCGGCAAAGCTGCATCATGCAGGAACAAAAATGTTTGCCGTGGCGGCCGGGCAGCGGAGAGTCTGGCAGGATGCAGATTCGGCACTGCGGACTTAATGTGGTTTGATTGCTGCCTCTTCCAGATTCAATCATTTCCTCCAGGTCTCTGTCAGACGGACTCTCCAGGTCTTCTCCATTTTGACCCGCTGTTTCCCAAACGTGCGTAATTCGTGCACACGCAGCGTAGATTGTCGGAATCAGCAAACATTCCGCGCGCAGATCGAGTGAATTGCGAACCCGCGCTCGATCTCGTTTGTCTGATTCCCTGTGGCTGATTCTGAACAATAATCGCAACTCGAGCCGTTCCCACAGATCTGTGCAATGTAAGAGGCCCGGCAGGCCCATTGAACTGCTGAACCGGGAATAAGAAGTTCAAGTACGGAGCTAGGCATACGATCAGCGTGTTTCTGCGAAAGCTTGGCGCCAGGGAAAACGTGAAGTGGAACAGAACGAAACTTGGATAGGCGTACCCTGTGAGTCTCGTGCGAGAAATTTGGCGCGCGCGGGTCATGTTGCTGCAGGGTCAGAATGCAAAGTTGCTTTTGCTCCTTCTTAGAGACCTGATCGTTTGTGAGAACAAGTGATCTGATAGCAAGTGGTAAAGTATGGAGTCCCGTCACAATTGCAGTCAGTGACGAACTACACAAACCCAGCTATCTTGTTTCAAAATCAAAATATTGATACTTTGCTTGTCAAAAGAGCGCGTGCACTCCGAGTGCAAATGACTTCATGTCTGACTTCTTGTACCCTTCCTGTCGACATTGTGGATGCAGGAGAAATCCAAAACCCCTTCGTAGCAACATACTCTGGTGAGTCGGTGTCTCTTCAGCGTTTGGAGGATGCATCTTTCGACAGCCGATTTTTGTGCACGTTTGATCCAGTTTATCAGATGGAAACCGAAGATCTACGGCCCATCTTATCAGCCTTCGTACGTGCCGCCCATCCAGAGGCACCCGCAGACAACGGAAGTGTGAAATTGCTTTGTAGATTGGAACAGAAATACCTCGTTCTATCACAAACAATTGCGGTATCTGTCATTCGAAAGGCCTTAAAGCCTTTCAGAAAAGAAAAGCCACGCACTGCTGCTGCTGAATTTGAACCTGGGTGCAAGCGAGTTGAAATCACGAACACCTTCATCCAAGAAATCGTGAAGGTGTTTTTGGGACATCACGGACTGTAGTGCCACTTCCCTGTTGTTTCTGTCAGAAGCAGCCCGTGAATCCCCAGGAGCCGCTGTCTGCAGCACGAGGAAAGCCAAACACACTGTCTGACAGCATCACGGGCGCTCAGCCGCTTCTTTCTCAATTCGTTTTAACAAGACGCAATTGCGCGACAGATTTCAACAGATTTCTTTCCACTCCGAACGATTTTCAGTGCGCGCAACAACTTTTGATGTTTGGACAAAGCCCGATGTGGGTGCTCTTGTGCGACACGTCTTGCACATCTGGAGGTTCCTCAGGTGAATCTGGCCGCTGAACCAATTCCCAAGTGGTGGGAAACCTACCGTTGGTCTGACATTTTCAAAATACTTAGAGATGTACAATTAGAAGTGCACCCATCCCCTTGTGCAAGTGTCCGAATAAAATCTCCAGTGCACATCACAAGTAATCCAAAGATGGTGGTGTGTGTTTAACTTTCTCAGTTCCACAAAACGTGATCAACGATTTCATCTCAGTGTATTGGTCGTTCCTGTTTTGTTTCACTGTGAGAAGTGATCGTTCCGGCGATACAGCTGTATCCTCGCCAAACCACAAGCAGATTCCACTGACTGTGATTTTCCGTGTTGTTTCCTCCCTCCGTGCTGATGGGAACACCTGGCCCAGAGAAGGGGAAAAACACATCGTCACGAACTCAGCACCTGCCCTGTTAAAAAATCATGACAACCACCAATGGTGCTCCTGTCTGTTGGAAACCTTAAATCCAGGTGAAACGGAGATCTATTTTGACCATCGCGAAGTTCAGTTTGTGGTACAAATATTTTTCCAAGCATTAACAACGAAGCTGACTGGAGTTTCTGCGCGTGACAGCGACAATGCGTCAGCATCCTCAAACTGCGTGTGTTTTTGGCCTCTGCGCGCTTCTGGGAATTTGAAACCTGATCTGGATTTGTCAGGTTGCGTGATCGTGCATGCGTGATGGCGTTTGCCAGCGCTGTGGGCAGTCCCGGCGTCCCCGAACACCAAAGTTCAGGTGCGTTCGTCTCTGGACCATGCACCTCGGGACGCCTGACGATTCGCAGCCAATGTTATTGATGTACGCAAAGCACGGCCTTTTTGAGAAAATGGCTTTGTGAAAATGCGTCAAGTTTGTTCAGATGCGAAAAGCCCGCTTGGTCAGTTTTTTCAGGGAAATGGGAGCGACTCACGCGTGAGCGAATGATGTCAGCGTGAATCAGGCGTGAACGTGACGTGAAGCCTGCGCGCGAGCCGCTCAGGTGTGACCGACACATTTGGTCCCAAGAGGCACAGTGAGTCATTGAGGGACACAAGGGGGTGTGCCACGATTCTCACCTTTTGTCTTGGTCAACAGAACACTTTGCTTTTCCGTGTTGTATCTGAACTGTTGCTTCGCTTCCAGCATTTTCAGGCGTGCCCTGATCTGCTCCATTCGTCCATGAATCACTGAATCAGAACTTCCTCAAGAATGTAAACTTCAGGAACTGTTTATCTTTTCTGCCAAGATCAGAAAGGGATGGCTGCATCATGACTGGACGTGCTCACTTTCAAGCTTCAGTCACTGTTTGAAGAAGCAGATGTATCTTTGCACTCTGGCAGTGTACAAATACCTCCATGTCTGTGTCACAGGATCAACAGGCAAAACAATAGTGATGTAAGAAATTCAATATTTGGGTTGTCATTCGAGGACCACCAGTTATGATGCATAGTAACTGAGAGTACACACGTTACGCTGAAGCACTGAGTTCGTCTGCGTGTGTGTGCCTCACCCTGTGGTCCGCTTTGGTGATCAACCAACAAACGGCAAAGGATTTCCTGTCTCTGATGTGTTTGTAATCTACACATCCTCATTTGTCAGCTGTGGCCGGTCCACACTGATTGTGGGTCCTCTTATGCCGAGCACAGCAGCTCAGGTCGAAGATTATCAGTTCCCACATCGCTGTCACAACGAGTGAATGAAGCTCCAACACGCGACAAGATCTACTCGCTGACGTCCCAAAATCCCAGCGTACATTTTCCTTGGAGCTGTTGCACTCGAGCTGCCTCTGGCTGACTCTTGACACCAGCTCTGAAAACCTCACGCGAGACTGCAACAACGGCCTTCCAGCAGAGTAAAAGACTCTTTTTTTTTGCCGCCAGCGCGTGCCACTGTGGTTCGCTGCTGCCTTGGTGGCCCCGACTACATTGCCTTATGTGGCACAGACAGCTCTGAGATAATAACATTTTGGTGCTGTTTACACTGCAAAAATTGGTTGTCAAAATTGTGAACCATTTTGCTGTTGGTATGTTGCTGTTGAGATTGAACGAAAGATTCGACTGTAAAATTTGTCGCTTTCACTGGTGTTTGGCGTGTTCAAAGGAGATTCAATCTGATTGACAATTTGCTGGCAATGATCGGCTTCTCACAAAGCGAGCACACCTCCTGTGAAAGGCAGAATCTGTTTTCGTCACAAGAAGTCAGTTGAATATTCTGCAGTGAAATGAGCCACAGTAGAACAGATCTTTGCAGCACTCTTTGTGTGGTTTAAAATGGTATTTGATGCGTGGAGGAGCAAACATTGTCCCGAAAATTAAAATTGTCCGTCATTATCATGTCACCATTTTTTGAAAGGATCAATATGTTGACTCATTAAAAAAGTTTCGCGTTGTTTGCGAGAACTGTCACTCAACCAGCATGGCACGAACAATTGTTCAGCTCACATCCTTGTCCATTGCACACAACATGTGATCTAATCCATCGAAACTTGAGTATTCCCTGTCACACGCCATTTGTATTGTGGAAATGTGACGTTGTTTCCCCTTTTCCACTCAGATGAAACTCGTGTTGAGCGATTATGCGATTGCACAGCTTGTTTAAAAGTCACTTGTGATGAGGCATGTTCGAGTATCTCACTCTGATAACTTTGCACTTCGAAGTTCATGAAGCACAAACCATTTTTGCTGATTTTATGAACTCAGAAATGTTCCAAAATACGTGTTTAGATAGTCGCTGTCAAACAAGCACTTTCTGTTTCACCGCAGACTTCTGAATGCAAAGTAACCTCACGACAAAATCAACATCCACCGGACATCATCCAGCTCCTGTGGCATCACAAATATCCAAGAGAAAGCTTGCACTGGAACTTAAAAATCCAAACCGGTTCAGGTGCGTCTGTTGCCACTGAATCCCACAGTCGCAGTTCCACGCGCACTCCTGAGAGTTTGAGGCGCACAGCTGTTTTCTGGAGGTGCGGAATGAACCGAGCACGGGAGGAAGCAGCTTCGAGCACAATTCTGGCCGACGCAGCTTCATTGAGTGTGATGGGAGGTATTCCCCTCCCAGTCTGGCTTGTCAAATCTCCCTCTTCATTTCGCTCACGTTTTGCCTTTTTGTTTTCATTTTGCTCTGTCTTTCGCTTCTCTTTGATGCAGTATTGCTCCAGACTGCAGAGCTGTCGTTGTTTCAAACTGAATCCGTAGCCTCAAGCAAGAGTGATGTGATATAATTGGCATTTGAACGCTGTGGTTTATGCAGTTCCCTTAAACTGGCTGCCTTCTCTTTTCGTTTCCAAAAAAGGAAAACATGGATCGGTGTTTTTCCTCTATGTTGTTCAGAATATTCGAGTGGAAACACGGTTAAACTACATGTTGGAAGCTAGAAAAATCAAGTTACGCTGCGGAAACCTCTTTATCTGTCAGCGTCGTGGGTGGTTCTGATCCACGTTGTACCGTGTGAAGCGACTTGTGGAAGTGTGTGGATTTACTGTCCAATTGCGTGCAGAGCAACACGGCTGTCGGCATGGTCTCCCTTCTGGAGAAATGGCACTGATTGAATCTACGTGAGAATTTACTTAATTTTATTGGACGTGTGGAAGCCAGCTCTGGAGTCGATGCCCACTCACTGTACGATCTGTTTGCTGTTTGTTTTCCCCCAAAGAGTTTTCCGTGGGACACTCGTGTCAAAACTGATTTTCATCGGGTCGACTTCTGAAGAAGTTTGGTTGGTCAAGGCTGGTATCTGATGCACTTTTGGCAGGCTTTTGTGAATGCTGTTCCTGTCGTTCGGGAACGTGCATGTGTACAAAGGTGGTGTGGCTGGCTTGGGCCTGTTTCTTGAGCGACTTGTCAGGTTTCTTCTTTCGGAAACTTTACCCGAACGAGTGGATGGGAAGCTGGACAAGTTTCTTTCGAAGAAGTGGACGTGAGATCATGTTTCCAATTGGAATGAAGCTCAAGTGAACAGAAGGCCCAACAGCTGCGCAGTGGTCAATACCGTTGTTGCTTGGGCTCTGCGAGGGTTGTCAACGAACCTCCACCCATCCGCGGCAGAAACTTGACTGCTTGGGCAGAAAACTTGATGGGCAGCACTGGGAGGGAACCGTAATCGGGCCGCAACGTTGGTGCGATTTTGAGCAGTGGTGCGCGCACTAATGTTCAGTCGTGTTCGGGTTCTTGTGATCTGAAGTTGTTTGGGATTTTGGCGCGCATTGATCGCACATCGCTCAAACCTGACAACAGGTCCTGCGGCGAACACAACAGATCAGTGGCAAATTGACGCAGTTGATCGCTTGTCTCATGTGGCTGCATCACAAAGTCTCAGAGAGTCACCCTCGGTCAATGAAGGTCTCGGCAGGCTGTGAACCCAATATAGCAAGTGGCCGCAAGTTAATGAGAAATTTGTGAAGGAATCAGTGACGTGATTTGTTTTGTTCTGGCACTGACTTTTCGGAGCTGTTTCTCCCTGCCTCGGGCAAGTGCGAGAAAGTCATGGTTGCACGCTTTCATTGCCCAGAATATTGGAATTCCGCGTGCTTTCGTCAAAGTACGAGGCATGTCTCAATTTTCCGCGTTTTTCGGGCGATTTCACGACAAGGCTTTTTCGCTGATAAACCAAACTTGTTGCACAACTAAATGACATGCAAATTGACAAGAAGGGTGGCAAAACAAACCACCAAAACAGGAAGAAATGTGTAAAAAGTTGTCAACAACTTCAGCCAACACAGGCAAATGACGGAAACCCATAAAAGTTCAAAGTCCAAAAGCAACTGGTGAACATCACTCCTTGTCACTCATTTCCTCTGCACTGTCTTGATCCACCTGGATGTGCAACCCCTCAAAGTACTCTCCCTGAGCAGCCACACATTTCCTCCACCTGTCAGGGAGGTCCATTAATGCTTTCCAGTACACAGCAGGATCCAGATTCTTCAGAACATCTTTGGCAACTCTGCGCACATTTTGGACTGTTCTGTGGTGGACTCCTCTGAGTTTGGCTTTGAGAGCAGGGAAAATGGCGAAGTCACAGGGCGCAAGATCGGGGCTGTAAGGTGGGTGGGCCACCATCTGGATCCCTGAGCTCCCGATCTTGGCCAAGGTGATATTGGCAGTGTGGCTGGGTGCATTGTCATGGTGCAAAAGGAAAGTCCTGTCACCATCCTGATTTCTCACCCATTTCAGTGGGCGTTTCCGGTGGATCCTTTCCTTGAGCAAATCCAGAATTGCACAATAGTAGTCAGCACAAATTGTCTCTCTGGGGGGTAAAAACTCCTGCAGGATGATGCCTTCTTGGTCAAAAAACAAGGTGAGCATGGTCTTCTTGGTGCTGTGGCTGCGCATTGCCTTCTGAGGGTGTGGCTCTCCTTTCCGCATCCACTGCTTGGACTCTTTCTTGGATTCAGGGTCTTGCACAGAGATCCAGGTCTCATCGCCAGTCACTATCCTATCCAGAAATGTGGGATCAGCAGCCAGGAGGTCCAAGTTGGTCTGGGAAAATGTCATTCTTGCACATTTTTGCTCTGGGGTTAGAATCCTTGGAATGAATTTGGCACAGACCAGACGCAACTCCAGGTCTTTCTTGAGGATCCTGTGAACAGTTGCACTTGGGATGTTGGACTCCTCAGACAATGTCCGCATAGTTTTGCACTGATCTTGCAGGAGAAGGTTGTGGATCACTCCAATGGATGCTAGGGAATGCCCACTTCTTGGTCTTCCTGGTCTTGGTTGGTCATTCACAGATGTGTCCATGTTGTCTCGAAATCTCTTGTGACATTTCCTCACTGCAGTCTTGCCCAAAGCTGCTTCTCCGTAGGCATTCTGGAGGAAATTCCAGGCTTAGATGGGCATGGTTCCAGACCTCACAAGACCTTTCAGAACAGTCCTCTGCTCAATGTCGACATCCCTCGGCATTGCCAATATCAGAAACCAAAGCAAACACATTTTTCTCAGCATCCAAAACAGCTGCAGAGATGGAAGGAAGCTCAATGACAAGTGATCGTCGTGACGCACGCCAGACACAACTTTGGTGACCCACAAATTGGGGTCAGACAGCCTGCACTGATTGACCTGATCAAGGGAGACAGGCAAGCATCTTCAGATCCCACATCCAAAGTTTGGAAATTGCATCTCCAAAGGAACTCGTGAAATCGCCCGAAAAACGCGGAAAATTGAGACATGCCTCGTAGAAGAATCAGAAGCCTGGCGTCAGTACGCCGCTTGTGGATCAACATTTACACTTTGTCGTTGTTGGGCGTGGATGTGGGCACTGGGAACTTCAAATGCAAATTGGGTGGTGTGTCATGTTGACGCACATTGGGTATGTGTGTCTTTGTGTGTGCGTGCGTGTTCATTGGCAAAGACAGCGTTTCGTCGGTGTCCGTAACTTGATCGCGCGTCACGTTCAGCAGCAGTACTTGAGCTATGTGTGTGTGTGTGTGTGTGTGTGTGTGTGTGTGTGTGTGTGTGTGTGTGTTTGTGTGCGTGTGTTCGTGTGTTGGGCTTGTGGTTGGCGTCAAGGTTTTGCGCGTCACTGCAGAACTGTTCTGTGCAGTGTTGCTCAAGATTGGCTCATTTGTCCAAGTTACAACTTTGTGTCACATGACGGACTGCTCCTGCTGAGGCTTTCCTTGGAAAACAGCCATGTGCGGCAATGTAGCACGCAACAGTTGTTTTGTTCCCCAAATCTTCAGTGTATTGATCACTCTCTCCAGCAACAATGGGCGTTGGAGGATTTACTTGTTGTGGTTTCCCACGCTATTCACTCATGACACGCATTGCGCGACACGCGAAACCTCATTGTGCGCAGCTTCATTCACGCGCACTGCCTCTGCGTGACGGGGAAATTTCCCCATACCTGGCGCCTCGCTTTTGGTGCCAGGTGATACGGGAGGTGATTGGCGTTGTTGTTTTTTTCTGATTTTGAAACACGGATGATGTAACCTTTGTTTGTGCCTCTTGTTGTGCAGTCACATTTTTCAGTTTGACGCCGCTGTGCAGTTTACGCCTGCGGTAGAAATGTGAAGAAGTAAGATTCAATCCGATTCCACGTGTCGCAAGCGAAAGCGTGTTGCGACCATCAGCGCATTGAGGAGTGTATCTAAACCTCGACATCTACGTTCCCTCACGCTGGGCTCATGTTGTCTCGCTGCGTAGGCGTTTTGATATTGATTCAACTCAAGTCGAGAGTTTTTCGAGAGGCAAAGAGATCAGGAGGAGATGGGGTGGCAGCGGCGGCGGAAGCACTGCGTGCGTTGGGTGGCCGGTGCACAAGAAAAGGGACATTCAACACCCGCTTTCAAAACTCGGTGTGAATTGTTCCCTCACAGAGAAGTTGTGTGGCACTTCCGCTTGCACAGGCCAAACATAGTTTGGTCAGTTGCTGCGCGGTGCAAACCTGTTGTTTTTTTGATGACGCCTGCCTGCGGTTGCAGAATCCTGATGGAGACCGAAAAGCAAAGATCAGATAAATTTCGGATCGGATCGGATGGAGGTTATTGGTGCAGGAAGCCAATGCTGTGGGCCACAATTTCCTGTCATGCGTGGGGAGACTGGAGAGAGGGAGGCTGGAGCTCCTCCCGTCTCGAGAGCCTCTCATTCTGCGGACGTCAGATCGAAACATGACTCCTCTGCAGTGCCAAATTGCTGGCCGCCTTTTCCTCGCCAGAGAATTTTCCATGTCTGTATGAGTAGTGTGGCCTCATTGACTTCTTTGTAGTCCACTTTGTGGTCTGCAATACTCTGAGTACCTTGTCTAAAATGCTGCCTTTTCATTTTCTGTGACCTGAATGGGGAACGCGTGCAGGAAAACTGCCGCAACTGAAGCCAAATTGAACGCTTCACTTTCTCGATTTGGGTCTCGTAATTTCAGAACAACCAGTTGTCCTCCGGCTTTCTACTGCAATGACAGATGACGGGAGATTCGCACTTCTTATCTCATCGTCATCCCCTACATCCTCTGCTCAAGTCACAGTTTGTCGTGGCTGCGTTTCTACCGAGTGTGGGGAATGAAATTTGCATGATTCGGATTGGCGGTGTGGGAGGTTGGAACGGGAGGCTTCCATTGCCTGTAGATTCTGTGAAATTACACAGCCAGTCTGATCCCGACCCTGATTCTGGAGAGTAAATAGGCTCCAATCAATTTTATTCAGTGCAGAGATTGTGTGAGACGAATTCTCGCTGCATGGGCGCTGCACAAATGTGCGGTAAAGACAAGGAAGACCGGGATTCGTTCAAGTGACGTTTGGTGCGACTGCAGGTGGACCACCAAACGAACGAGCGAATCAGATTGTTGGGGGGCTTCATTGTCACGTTTCAGCCCACAAATGTTCCAGCTAGGACCCAAGAGCTGCCCAGAAACATATCATCGGTCAGCTTGTTTCTCTCGTTTCTCTTCGAGGAGAACTTTCGTCAACAAGCGCACACCAACAGCAGAGACTGAGCTCACAATCTGACGCTTGGCTTTTTCGTAGCGAAGCTGTTCAGTTTGTGATGGGATTACAATCTGCAGATCAAGTGTCGTGCAACACACCGCCTCTCTGCGCTTATGTTTCTGCATGAGTGCCAAGTGGTTCAGTTCCCTTCGTGAGTTCGCAGGACTTGCGTCCAAAATCAAGGATCTGAAACAAAACGTTTATTATGAGATCTGTCAGAAACTCGCGTTCCCTTCCCCAACCAAGGTGAACTATTTTCAACCCGTTCTCGTGCAAGAGGAAAAAACGCATTGTTTCCACGAGCCACATCTGGCGCGCATGAAGCACGAGCTGCAGGTGAGAAAGTGAATATTGCTGTGGTTCAAGCTGTCATAATCCACTTTGAGCAGATTTACATGGCATCCAACGCCCATAGCTCACCCGCCGAAAGTGTCACATCTCGGGTGGTAACAAATGCAAGTTGTGTCAGCCCCGACGTGTTGAGAGTGAACACAAGGAATATTGAATAAGAATCAATCACTCCACTTTCAGCCTTTTGTTTGCTGAACTTCCATGTAAAAAATGAATCTGGAAATTCGTGATTGCTCGATGTGGAAGTTCTGTACAAACGCCCAAGATGCAGGCATCAGTGACTTCTCGAGCGAACAGCCTGTGTGAGCTCATGCGGTCATTTTCTGGATTTGCAGGCGCAAAGTCTGAAAGATAATGTTCCGACATTTATCCTTCGCTGAAAGGTTCGTAACCTGGGGTTTGCAGAATGCCTAGAAACGACCAGAAAAGAAAGCGCAGAGTTAATTTATGATGGAGCATTGTTGTTGAGAAGGCCAGGTGTGTGAAACGCCCCTGGCTGCTGCTTTCAGGTTAGTTGTCTGCGACGAAGAAATGGAATCGACTGAATTCGATATGAACTGCGATCGTCTGCAAAGAAATGGGTGAGAACTGGTTTGGAAGTAAGGAGCCGTTTCGTTTCAAGGCAATCACTTCGGACGAGCTCGAGCGGAGGAAATCTGACGGCTCCACGCTCCAGTTTTGGCTTCGTTCTGTGTGAAAATCGGGTGTTGTAGGTCCATATTATTGATTTCCTACTGATTGCGCATCTTGGTCCCTGACGGCAGTTCTCATATGTGGCAGCTCACTTTTTGGAAGAAAGAAGAGAATCACAGATTCATGTAAAGGTGCAATCAAGATAAACAACGCACTCGTACTTGAAACAAGTCGTCGAGTCCATGCACTCTAAACACAAAATGATTCGAACCGAGTCTGCGTGCTTCAAAACAACCGCACAAACACACGACTGGAAAGACAGAAAGCCTTTGTTTGCAATGGATTTGAAGCATAACTGTGCTGCGACCCTGGTTCTCTAAATGCGGATCAGACGAATGGATTTGTATCGACCGCAATATTGACCGAACTGGTGGTTCTTTCTCCCCATGCCTCCTCACCCCTGAAGATGAAGGAGAGTTTTAGTTCTTCTTGTCCCTGCTGTCGAGGTAAAACGAAGGCTACCATTCAGTTTGATGTGATACAATTCGTGTTCTTTCGCCAGAAAAAGCTCGTACCCACCTTCAGCGGTTGAGGGAATTCAACAATTCGTTCGGATGACCTGCAATCAGATATTACAAGAATAACTACACGTCTGAGTGTGAATTGTGTTGCCAGGAGACGAGCGTTGTTACCAAGCAGATAGAGTATCCAGTCAGAAGTATCACCGAGTACTGTTTGAACGGAAACAATGCGTGTACTGATACGATACTTCCGTGCAAACGCAACGTTCTCGCGATCAACAAGCGTGCGGTGGGTGGCTTCGAGTTCTCGAATACTGGCCACGGATCCACAAGACAGTTTTCCCGTCTGCAGGAACCAGAAGAACCTGACCAAACTTTGATTCCCAAAGAATTGGACTGTGCAAATGCACAAAAATGAGCGGGTTTACTTGTTTTGACAGGAAGCCTGTGTGACCAGCAGTTTCATGTCTTGAGTTCATGGTAGAAACTTTATTTCACTGCGAGTGTCGCAACCACTGTACCGCACCGAGAATTGAGCTGCAGGCCCTGCGGGGGACGACGTCCATTGGACCTTCACATCTCCAAGATTACAGCTTCAGTGGAATTTTCATCTGGTGGGACAGATGCATCAACGGAGTTTTGACTGCGAGTTTGCTTTCTTGGATCCCTCAGTGCCTGGATCTTCCCCCAAGAACAGAGATAATGTGCATTGAATGGCCCGTTGCACCTGTACACACAACCACTTTCTGGTGGCTCCTGTTTCTGTTTCTCCCCTGCGTGTTTACGGCTGTGTGAATCAGGGACGATGTCAGTGCTCAGTTGGCAGACGAACATCTGAGCAAGAAAAAAGTTTGAACTTCTTCTGATTCAGTCTAGAGATTTCCCTATTTTCGGCGTTCATTGTCATCCGTGGTTTGATCTGACATTTTTGGTCGTGGTTCCCCAACCTGCGGAAGTCTTGTGAAGCCGTCGTTATTTCGCAAATGCCGGAGTCCATAAATGGCCCGTGAGCTTTGGACAAACACTATTTCAGCTGACATAATCCTCTTGAGCTGCCAGGCAGCCTTCCGAAATTTCCGTCCGGACCTTCATCTCATGATTGTCAGGACTGACACAGAAATTTGTCATCGAGCAGTGCCGAGGGCATTACGGTTCAGAAAACGTCGAACAAATGTAAGTTTTGTCAGCCTCCTGTTCCTGCGACGTAAATTTATCTCACAAGGAGCAGACCAACTCAACTCAATTCACGACGATTGTGCTCAGTCTCAAAATAACTGCTGTAGAAACATGCCATTTTGGTGAAGTGACGACTATTCGAAAGAACTATTTCTTGCCACATGCATGCATCCAGAAGACTCCCCTAACATCTTCTGCAACTATTTGGCTTGTATCCTTTTCCCTGTCATGTTCCAGAGTGTGGGGCAAAAGTGGCCTGCATCGAGTTTTATCGAGAGGCATTCAGCAGCGCCAAAGCTGGCATGATGGGCTGCTTGAATGCCACCATGGAACGGTACTTTAAGACGAAATGGGTCTGGGTGCATTCTTTGGGCAAGTCTTGGATCCTCACTGTCACTGCAGTAGAATTTTGAAACTCTGCTGGTCTTCTTTCCGATCACAGGCGAAAGTGGTTGTCGAATATGTGAAGGCGACTCACACTTGGACGAGATGTCTCTGCTTTATTCATCTTCCCGCTTGTCACATTTGTCGGCGAATGAAGCAGACCAAATGTATGGGAAGGAGGGAACAGTGAAAACAATTATCTTTCCTTGTCCAATGGAGAAAATACTGTTTTCTGGGACACGCAATTGGTCAGTTTTCTGGCCAAAAGTCACAGTGAGCCAAGCGTTGGTCGTTTGACTTACAAACAGCGTTTATGAACACAAGCTTCGTCGAAACGGCAGACATTTGAGCACCAAAATTAAAATCATGTTCTTGACAGAACGGGATTGGCAGTGTTCTCTCACAGTGTGCATTGCTTCCCATGCTGGGCATGTTTGGGGCCCAGATAATAACTTTATCGTTGGGTCTTAGGTTTTTGTCAAGAGATACGGGGGGACCTCCAAAACTGACTTTCCCAGCGATGTTTTTCAGATGAAATGAAGCCCCTCTGAGTTGAATATTTACACAGGTGTTGTCTATTATCTCTACTCAAA
>JAAUXT010115693.1_pt1 | contig 28925 bp, 28 predicted proteins | sample 7278171 | NCBI WGS metagenome assembly JAAUXT01 (sample SAMN14350112, study PRJNA611818) | marine sediment metagenome | isolation source: surface marine sediment (1.8m) | place: French Polynesia: Moorea | collected 2018-08
GCAAGCCAAATCAGAGCAAGCCAAATCAGTGCAACTGAAATTTCCTCAAATCACCGCGAGCTCCATGGAGCTATTTTTGTCAAAGGCACCGCACGTCAAACCACCCGACGTTGCACTTGTGTGCTTGCACATCGACCGGACATTCGATTTGTTTGAGGACACGATCGGCGCTCCCAACCGTTTCGTCGGAAATTTCCCGTTGTGTGATTCACAAGAATAGCCTAGATGGTCTAGACTATCTACAGAAGTTTTCGTCCACTTGCACCACTGCTAATTAGCTTCAACATGATCATCGTCGACATCAAACGATCATAAGTTGTTTACAATAAATCTTACTTACATTGTATTCTATGTCCAAAACAAACCAGTGCAGATAAGTCCAATAAAACAACAAAAATCTTCCAATTTCCCGTTTCCATTTCTGTCCTCTGGAACTTGTGTGACACTCTCTGGTAAATGATGATATTTGCGAAAAGTTTCGCGACGGTTATAACTGCAGGTGGCAGCACCGACCAAAAATGGCTCCCGCCAAATCGTCCTGTTGCATCCAAATGAAGCACTGAAATACAACAGACAACAAGATTTTTCAGCTCAACTCTTGAAGAAACACTGACACGTCCTCTCGTGTAAATCAGAAAAATCCTTGAAAATGACATACTAACGTTCAACAGTAACGTTGGATCACATCCAGTCTATCTGAAGGGACTGAGTCTGGGGCAAGGGAACCTTGTTTTTGGAGGCGAGAAAAACTACAGCCTCGAAAAAACCTGAAAAGTTGAAATGTTGCACCTGCAGTGCTGAAAGAAAATAGGGGAATTTCTTGGGCGGGGAGGAGGGACAAATCAACGACCTTGCACACCTGTGAAAGTGGAGGCCGCACCAGTTCAAAAGAAGCAGAGAAAAATCTGTGCCTGGTAGACACCCGGAACTTTGTTTTCAAGAGACAAACAACACCAGGGACGGGGTGGTTCTGTTGAGGTTTTCGCAGACTTTGTGATGACACGCACGCGAAGATGAACTGATTGTCAACAGCGCAACATCAGTCATGTTTGTCTCCGAATGGCCACAAGATGGAGAGAGCTGAACGTCTTGAAGCCCAATCTTTGCGGTCATCCCGCTCACTCACAGACACATGTACCACCACTTTACTCACAGAAACTGACCGTAGCAGCAACTTCTTCTCTCGATTACAGCCCGGACGCCACTGACGGTTTCAACGGTGATCTAAGCGACAAGAAATTGACGTTTTCCGAATGGAAAACCTCCACTTTTCTTGCCCAGTCGCAGGACACTGTCACATCGCCACAGACCCTAGAGTCACCAGAAGTGATGGACCCATGTTTACATCTTATCCCAGAAATTTACAACCTGTGTGTCCGTCGGACCAGAATATCCAAGGAAAACGTTACACCAATGATGTATTAAATTTTTCTTTTTGTGGAGACTGGTTTCAGACGAAGACAAAAGTACACGTGTTGCATGTTGGACTTAGCTTGAGGGCAAACAGACAGGTCTTATTATTTTCTCCGTTTGGACCACTGCAGGGATACTCTCAAGTGCAGGGCGAGATGCGTGTGCATTGTCACAAACAATAAGCACCTATCATGCAGGTGTGTTGACCAATTGTGCTTCATGACCGTTCAGGAATTCAAACACTCACTATGTAATGAGTAAAATGATATATTCTTTGATGGCAAGTCGTATTTTCATACTTATCAATGCAAGTTATTCGATGCCCCGGTTGCATCCATTTGGTTTGATTGTCCACTTTGTCTGTTGAATTGTGAGCGCTTTTCAAAATGACCGCCCCTGTCATTAGTGACTTGTGCTTATGAAAGTCTAATGAGGCAAACACAAACTGACTGCATCTGCCTTGAAACCTGATGCCACCACACAAACAACGCTGCCCAGGTCAACGTGCAGCAATGTCCAATGGGAGCCCAAATGAGGGGGAAATACCCAGAGCATCTCCTGCTGAAGCCAGGCCATCTATGAGCCTGAAACTCATTGACCACTAAGTTTGACTATCAGTCACAAAATTTACGAAACAGGTTGTTTTTAGCCAAGCACTGCACGGCAGATCACGATTCTCGAATGATTTTCGACACCACAACACATTTTTACTTCCAGCCTCCAGATCTGTTCCCCAAAAATTTCAGGCTGAGCTCAACACTATGATTCACACACACACACACACACACACACACACACACACACACACACACACACACACATTCCGGTACTCGCATGAAACGGAACAAACGGAGACCAAACACTGCCGCGCGACGCAGCGAGCTCGAGCGGTTGAGGAAAAATTTGCATTCTCAGGCCAAGACTCATTCAGTTTTAAGTGTCAATCCTGCATTCAGTCCACACGGTTTTCGTCATGCAGTTTCAAACATTTGGCATGTTAAAATTGAAAAGAAAAAACGACCTTCTAATCCAGTGGTCTAATATTGACTTGAAATGGCACTTTGTGAAGATGCCACATCAGTTTAGAATCAACTGACACAGTCAGGTGTTGTCTGCTGTGGTACTTAGGGGCGCCAGTCACCCTTACCCTTCCACTGATCCTTTATTTGCTCCGGATTTAAAGCTTACGAGCAAGCTACTTCAAGCTCTTTGGCTCCCAACATGGCCATACTTGCACAGTTTAAGGCTGCTACGAGCAATACACATAATCGCTTGAGTGTGATATATGAGCGGTACGGACTCAACAAGCAATGTCGCGAACAACAATTGAGACACGATGTGAATTTTCCGTGGGTTGAACAAGATGTGAGGTGGCTCCAACAATTGAAACACACGTTTGAAGACGGCAAAAAACCTCTGGATGTTAAAAGCGGTCGAGTGGCTTCTTTCCTGCAGCGGCCAACCCAAACTTTGAGGTCAACATAAATGGAGGCCCAAGTCTAAGTGCGAACACACACACACACACACACACACACACACACACAGACACACACACAAACACACGCAGACACACATGAACACAGAGATGCACACATTGTTATCTAGCTCTGCCAGATTTGGGACTGAGGTAAAACAGGAATTTTTGCGCCTGTGGCTCAGAACTTTTGGAATTTCAAAAATGAAGGGGGCAGGTCCTGTGGTCCTGAATCCGGGAGAGAGCGCACACAGACATACAAGCACACACATACACACACGTGCACACACACACACATATACACACACACACACCATTTTCCACTCTGCTGTTCTTACAACTTCAGCACTTTTTTGTTGTCACAGTTGGACTCGCTTTGCCCGATTTTGTTCAGGGCCCATAACCTATCAAACCTGAATTCTCAACTGTGTTCAGATCTCCGCGCAGAAGTTTCCATTTCCCCACTCCAGTCGTCCTTGTGTTGCTTGACTTCGCTGGAAACCACAAAAGTGACCAACCATTGACCACGCTGAGTCTCAGAAAAAAAAATCATGTGTACAAATCTTTTGACCCTCTGAGCAAAATGTCCTTGTTGGGGCAAGAGCACAATGTGGTTGAAAAAATATTCATAAATGACATCTCGTCCAGGATGTCCCTGTCCCATCCGCCCAGGGGCACTGGGAGGGGCGCACGAAGGGGACGCGCGCCCCCTTGGACATCACACTCGCAGTTGCCCAACGCACTGTTCTTGTGAGTTTTGCCGGTGTGCAGGTGCGTTTTTCCTGCGTGCAAAGTCACTTCAAAATACGAGTACCTCTCCGACAAGGAAGGGACTTGAAACAGCATTTCTTCACGCACGGAGCAGTTTTGTGCTGCTAAACATGCAGAAGCTCGTATTCACCTGCACTTGACGCTTTTTCAAGTTTGTTGTGAGCACAGGAAGTCAGGAAACAAATTGCGCAAGACTGACCGGTAAACTACACATTTTGTACATTCAAAACCTGCTTAAAATGCAAATGTTTGCTCGATTTGGTCGGCTTTACACATCATCATCTCACAAAACGTGAAGCCGGTCTTATGAAACATTACCCAGTAGTCCATTGGGATGATTAGCCGTTCAACGAGAGTGGTCAGGAAATGGGCAAACAATTCTCGATAAGAACACCAATTCCATTTCAAATATGTTGCCTTCAAACTCGTGCGATCTTTTACCTTCCTTCTGAATTTAAAAAAAAACATGATTTTCTGCCTGAGTCAACTCAGAACAAACAAAATTCACGCAGTTTCCCAGATTTGTGAATGAATCACCTTGGATTTGAGTCGATCTGAGACCACTTCTCCCGGAGCTGAAGCGGAACTGCTTCCTGGCGATCCATCAGCTGCGCTCGATGGCTTCGTACACATTGCAAACTCGTGTGGGAAACAATACAAGGACAACGCTCAAATGTAGATGGTCCTGGCAGTGTCACTGGTGGCCCTTTGGATGAAATTGCAAGCTATTCGTACCAAACTCACAATGTATTGGGCAGTTTATCACGCAGAAACCAGGGGAAGGTGCTGTTGTTGGAGGTCCCAAATTTCTTTCGGACCAGTAGCAACAAAACGGTGCAAAACTTCTCCCCACCCAACTCTGTTGATCCTTTGTTTGTCCGACACCAAGTGGCCACAATGACAAACTGTCTGATTTCCATAAAACAGAAACTGTGATCAAACAAAAAGCCCTGGGGCTTCTTTATCTCATTGATCATCGTTATATTGACGAAAGTGACGTTTATGAGAGTGAGTAAACGAAGGCTAAGTTTGGCTACATGTGTCGTGCCCAAATTGGCTATTGAACCAGTTTGTCAGCATAATTTGGTATCGAAATACAACAAAGAATTGGCATGAAACGCAAAAGGGTTTGGTCGCTTGACTTATGCGTATCCATTGGGTCCGAGCATTGAACCAAGGAAGGAACCAAGTGGGTCTCCACTTCGTCCAGTCCTTTGTGAAATTTCAAAACGAGGTCTGTTGTTTTGGAGCGGCAAATTGTTGAAAAGTAAAATGGGCGTTTGCATATCTGTGGATCAGTGGACACTTTTGATCAGAAATTTTGGTGTCAGAATCGATTCAGTTGAGAGTGTGGTTGAAAGAAAGGGAACTTTGTCGCCGATATTTTTTTGAACTGAACTGACGTGTCGCTCGACTGGCGGCGCTCTTGCTGCACGAATTTTACTCGCGCTCATTGATTAGGCAACGGGACTTCGCGGAGATGTTGATGAGGGAAGCTAAAGAAGTTGAGAAAACGAACTAAGTAGCGCCTGTTTGCGCATACTCTCAATTTACAAGCCTGATGAATAATCAAGTTTCTTTGAAATTACGGATTGTCGTGGTCAATGATTTTAGTATGCGGCCCAATCGTCTTGAAATGGTAGCGGACTGTGGTGCTTCATCTCAGTCGCCGAGGAATTTGACCACTAAATTGTGCTTGCAAGCTGAGACGTGAATCTTTCAGATGGCTTCAATCTTACAATTTTCTGCCTGCAAATGTTGACCTCACGAAAAAGCCAGGTGGAAATAGGTTTCACAAAACGGAGATCTTCAAATTTGTTGTCAGACGAACCTTGGGTTTGCGAATGCACAAAAAGGGACAGCTTATCGTGCCATGTGTATACCGGTTGCTGCTGCGGGATTTGTTCAACTTTGAACCCTGATGCAATTTTTTTTCGTACACATGTGAGTTTTCTCACTGAGCATCGTGAGATTGACGCGTACGCGACTTTCAACGAACTGCTCGTTTTGTAATCTTGATGCGATACACAATGATTGACCGACAAACATTTTCGATGCGTGAGTTAATACAACTGGCCAAGATTAGAGTACCTGCCTGCGACTTTTGTTTGTGTAAAGACAAGAGCAATTTTCTTCAAACTTGCTCGCAAGTTTTGAAAAAAAAACTTTACACGAATGTTGTCCGGTGAACTTTTGCATTATTTGTGTGTGCTGTGGGTTTTCACCTGTGTCTGCTGGAAATTCTCAACAGGATGACACTGCTGATTGGTTGAGGGAAGAGTGCCCACCTCTCCGAACGCACCAATGGGAGCGAGGCGTTCTGTGTTCAAGTCCCACCTTCCTCGTTTGGTCAGGAAAGCCTCTTCAATCAACGTGAGGACATAATCCCGTGTGCTAACATGTGTCAGCTACCATATCCAATTACAAGAACTCAGCATCCTCGACCCATGCAGTCTGGAACGAAGAACATTTTGAAGCGCCTTGATTTGGAATTCATATAGCACCAGTAAATTTAGGATCTGCAGTGAGGAAAATCACTCAGAAAGCAATTGTGTCGCAATTTGTAACAAGGACAAGGCTTTTTAGATCAATCAGATAGAGAGTGAAGAACCCTATTTAAACTTTCAAAGTGGCTCAATGTACGAGTGACAATAAAGAGGGGACGTCTGCGCAACTTACCAATGGCGACACGGTGTCCGGGGCTGGTTCCGAGGATGGCTTGTCAAAGTGGCTTTATTGGATTGTAATCATGTTAAGTGTGTGTTATCAGTGAGCCAACACGCCTCAATGTCCTGTTATGAGAGCCTATCATTTATATCATATCGGGCTACCTTAGTCAAACATTAGCACTCGGAGCTGTGACGGCAACTGCCGTTTAGCGCCATCGTACGTGCGATCGCGGCAGTTCGACGTCGGACGACGAGTGTTGCGGTCTGCCAGATCGACCCCGGCGCAACTCTATCTGCGTGTGGAAACCTGCACTCAACTGATAATCAGGGGACGTCGAATGAATCACGGTGTTGATTGGTATGTTTACAGTCTGTTCCTTTTATTATTGGTTGGCAAAATCCGTGAAAACTGCAGTTGCTTCAAGAGCTGGTCACGAACGCACGGAACTCGCACGAACGAACTTTGACGCTGAAGCAAAGAAGCATATGTGCACCGGCGACTCCGAGCATCAAGGCAAGTGAGGTTCTGAAGAGAGGAGCAGGAGTGAGGATGGCATCGCACGTTTCTCCCGCAATGACGACGACGGTCGGGCTCCACGCGGGGAGAGCAGTTCCGCACGCGGGACTCCTCTCGCCGGGGCACCACGCGCGCTCCCACGGCCAGCCGCACCACTTCCCGCCCGAGCACAGGACCGCTGAGCTGCCAGCCGACCTGCCCTCCCCTTACTACCATCAGCATAGACTTCCGCACGAAGCGCAGGGCAAGGGACAGTCACAGCAACGGCTCCAGGGCAAGGACCTCTCGCCAAGCTCTGTGTACGGAAGTAAATCCTCATTCATGATTGACGATATTTTGAGCCGATCCAAGAGAGACCCCGTTGGGTCTTCAGAGCGACAAGAAATGCAAGAAGACAAGCACAGGACAAGGGAAGACAGGACAAGGGAAGAAGTGTCAGCGGCGGCCAGGGACAGATATCTGTGGGAGAGGAGAGAGAGGCATCACGAGGCTCTCCATCCCAGAGACAGATCTTTCACCAACACTCAGGACAGATTTGAGACCAACAGATACAGGAGAAGCCCTAGTCCAGCCAGAATCACCACAGCACGTCGCCATATTCCACTCAACGGAGTCAGGGTCCTTGATTCCAGCGATTCCCCTCCTTTAGTTACCCGCAGGTCAGTTTCGCCCAACGCCTCTCACGGTCGCAGCAGAAGTCCACTTTCACCGAGGTCAGTTGACATGGACAGACGCAACGTCCAAAGCAGTCTTCACTGGTCTGGGGTCTCAGAGGGTCAGTCTCATGTCTCAGACAGCGAGCAGTACGCATCGCATTTTCAGAGATCAACAGGCAGACTGCACATGCACACTGTCCACCATCACCATCAACCTCGGCTTCAGGCTGAGAGCAGAGACGCACAGAGAATCCCTTCAGACGGAGGGATGAGCAGAAGCCGATCTGTAAGTCCCCCGGCTTCTCCAAAAACCTTCAATCATCCGACCAGACCGACCCCAATCCATCCAGCCGTCCTTCATGCCACCTCACCGACCGCAGTGAATCCCACTGTCCTGGACCTGTACGGGTCTGCGTCCCGAGGCTCAGCCTCGGAGGCCCTCGGCGTGCCGCCCGCCCCGACCGCGCACCTTCCTGCTGCAGCAGCGCACGGGGCTCCAGGCCTCTCAATCATGTACGATCCCCTGGCAGCTGCGACACTCGCCTCGCCCTACCTGCAGACGCCCCTGGGGACGTACCCAACACCTGCAGTCTACTCCGTGCCTCCCTACACACGTCCAGAACACTACTTCCTGGCGAGACATCACCCTTGTAAGTAACCATTTTTGTTGTCATTTTAACAGTGGAAAGAAAACGTGGGAAACAGAATAACAGGCAAACGGTGGCGGATGGATTCATGGCTGGGATGTTGCGTCAAACACACTGCTTTTTTGCGGTCCTGAATGAAAAAAGAAAGCCCAAGTTTGCAATCGAAAAGTTTCCGTCGCTATTTTTCCTGCACAAATTCTAAAAGTTTCAAGGAGTGTCTCACGTCCACACGCGCCACAAGGTGATTTTGATTTCAGAAACATAAGGGCCAGGATTTTGCGTGTGAAATTGTGTTTTCGGGAAAACCCAAGACGCAACGAACGCAGCAGATCAACAAACGAAACAAGAAAAAAATCTGTCTTTGCCTCAGACAGAACCAAGCTGACAAAGAAAGCTTTCGTCTTTGTTCAAGAACTTGGTTTCTTGATGGCCAGGTCTCTGTTTGGTGAGCCCAACGAAATTAGAGTGAATTTTTTGCCCAAGTTTTCTTCTTTGAGTCCACAAGGAGTTTATCCCGATCTTGTCTGAAAGTAGCCGTGCACGAGAAAAAGTAACAATGTGATGCGTCAGACTGCAAGTGACAAAACCTTTCCTGCTTTAGATGTTTCCAAATCTGTGCGGAGTTTTTGCCAGAAGCAAATGCGTTGACCATCTGCATGCTTGTCTTTTGTGTCATCTGCCCTTTCTGTGGGTCTACACACATCCACCACCGCTGTGCATTCAACAAACAAAAACACTTCAAACAACTTCTGGCCAAAGCCAACCAAGCTGATGATGTTGGATTTTTGTTGATTGCTGTGTGAGACAGAAGTCACATGCGTTGCTCAGTACACGCACGCAAAACCCGTTCTTTCTATGTGGACTATTGATGATGAGACCATTTGCAAATTCGTTTATTATCTCTTAATGGCTCAGTACTATCTTTGAAAAGCTCCTTTTGGTGAGACGAAGGAGTACAATGGCGCCGACGAGTACTTGACTGGCTTGATCGACATCCATAATTGTCCGCATCAGCGCGCGGCAGCAAGTTCATAATCTCCTTTATTGGAGGCCTTGTCGTTTACGGTCCCCCCATCCTTTGTTTTCAACTGTGTAATTTTGCCATTAAACGCCGGTCAAACAAAGACGATTTTCTGATCGGGGATGATGTCACGGTTGAATCAAACTGCTGAGCGGATTCAGCTTCATCCTGCACAGAAGGTGAACCGAAAGTGACACACGGCCTGTGAGATGGTGAGACGTTGTCCTTGTTCAGAATCGATGCAGTCACTGCAATTTGAATTGTTCGTGTGTCTGTTGCAGCACAGATCTACTTTGCATGAAAGAATAATTTCCTGTTGGACGTTTTACATTCAAAAGCAGCAAAGCAGCAATTGGATTGTCTTCCTGTTGGCCGACCACTGCTCAAGTCGTTAGCTTTGTCCCAGTGTTTCTTGACAATTTGATGGTTTCCCAGAAGGCACAAATGTGTCATCGCAAAAGTGTGAGGAACAGATAGCATCTGGCTAAAAGCAGCTATCTGCAAGGATACGCATTTGGATGCCTGAAGCACAGAAACCAGCAAAGTGTGACAGTGAAAAGCAATTGCATCATAAAACTGAGATAAACTTTGAGGTACAACACAAACCATCTCACAGTGCCCGAGAGCCAGATCAATTAGTACCCAATACATGTCACCATACCCGGGTATGACACAGCACACCACCGTGCAGCATCACGATAAGCGCCGCTTATCGCCAACCACAGCATCGAGGGAACCCCGAAACAGGGTGTTGAGCAATGCTTGTCACAGATTGGCATCAACAAGCTTGCGGATAGATTTTCCACTGTCTCCAAAAGCTTTTGTCAAGTGTTGTCCAAGGCTCCATCACCAAATCTGTAGAACATTCCATTCGTTCGTTGTGACCACATTTCATCACCAAATTCGCGGCATCTCTGCGAAAGACTCCTCCACAGCCGTTTCACACCAACTTCCGAAAAGACTTGTGGGGACAGATAGTTGACTGGTCCAGGAGGTGCAGAATGTTCACGGAATTGGAAAACTCCACACGATTTTTACTGGCATGGTGGTTTTATGGTTGGACTGCAGAAGGCTGCGCTGATGCAGGGTTGATTCGTTTGAGAAACATTTTCTGTTGTTCTCAGTCTTTGTATGGGAGAAATTTGTCAGGGAGAGATCAAAGAAAAAGCAGCCATAGACTATCAGATCTGAAATCCTCAGCAAAAACAAACCAAATCCACTCGAAGGTTGAGTGTATTAAAATATCTATTACTCTGAATAGAACTATGCACACACATAATTGGCTGAATGAAATTGAATTGTGGCAAACAACAGTAGTGATACTGGAATTACCTGTGAAGTCAGAGAGATAAGATTCAATCATCGCCGTCTCTCTGGCTCCAGGGAGTTGACAGCAAAGCGACGATTACCACTCAAGTCGATGCTGTTTTACTGCTGGGGTCAGGCAATAGTACCTAACTTGGTGACCTCTCCATATCTGAGAGTCGTTTGGAAACACTCGCCAAGTACGTGCAAAATACATCTGTGATGAGAATTTCAAGTATGTCGTCTAATAAATTAGCTCTTATCACCCAATTGTTTCTATGTTTCTTTCAAATTATCGATACTTTATCTTTAATGTCTGCCATTTCAACTTGACTCTTGTCACCACTGAAACTTTTTGCTTGAATCATTTTCTTCGCAAACATCAAGTGTTTCGAGTTTTCCGACAATAAACGCCGCCAATACCGTCCAATGTATCCCAAATTGGTCTGACTTCTGTGATTTATCTGATTTGTGTCTGTCGAGGTGAGATTGTTTCGCAAAGAAGGTTTTCGTGATTTAAACATGTCCATTTCCTACATTGCTTCAAGGGGAGATTGGAAGATCAAATTGAAGCACTGTGAGGGTTCGTCTTTCCCGTTGGTCTCTTCATCATGAGTCGCGGGCAACTGCATCAAATGACGCATAAGACCTCAAAAATTTTGTTCACGTTTTGTCGTCCAGAAAAAGTTAATTCAAGCGACAAAGCTGATCAAATACAAAAGACAGGACACTATCTTGCGTTGATTGTTTTGTTTGATCACCATTCATCATCTCTTTCTCCAAATGTCTGACGTTGCTTTCATAAAGTCAATATCAGTACGACAGAAAACTGACTTTCTTCTTTTTGTGCACGAGCACTTTGCGTCCCCCCAGAGCGATACTCAGGAACACAGACACATGTCAGATAAGCTCGATGAATGATCAATCATACTTCCCGGCTGAATCTACTTTGGCCCAATCTGGCTAAATTGCGTAATACGAAGGGCATAAATGATTAAATTGCGCCAATCGAAAAACACGCAGTGGGCACAATAAGCTTTGTTTGAACACTGTCAGCTCCTGCAGCTTAACAAATAAGATAAATTGTGAAACAATAGAGAACATTGCCAGACTATGATTTCCCAATATAAAATGTCAATGGTATGAATAAGGAGGCATTATGAGAATTTATTGGAGTTCCTGAAAAACAGAAGCCCGTGCAAGTAGGCATGTGGTTTTGAGTGTGCTTTGGGACCAGTTTGTTGACAAAACGCGTGTTGAACCGAATGGGAAGCGCGGTTTTTCTCTGTGGCTCAGGACGCTCGGGACGAAGGACCCAGTCCACCGAGGACAGCTATTTTAGCGCCCTTTTTGCGCGCAGCTTTCTCGTGCTTTCATATTATTTGCCCAAAGATGGGCCCGACCCCAGTCAAGACTGGGTCTGGCACTCCTGAATGAAAACTCTTATAGAGGATATATGATTTTACTTGTCAACTTTTGACATGCGACAGGAACGTCCAACTGATGTTCGTTTGCTGATCGGATGAAATTGATTCCTTGGCGATCTTTTCAAACTTTTTCTTTACGAACCGTTCAAAGCAAAAAACAAAGATTAATCTGTCGGCCAATTAATCCTTCTTAACTCGAAAACGACCGCAATAAAGCGCATGAGGGTTTGAGGGCGCTCCAGCGACCGAGTGGAAAGTGACGTCTGAGGAGTAATCTCCCAAGGAGCGTGAGATTCTGCACCAGTTGCGCCATTTTCCAGTGACAGTTTTGTCAATGTTATTATCCGCAATCCCCAATTAATAACAATTCATATCCTCTTCTAGGTAACCCGAGAATTGTTCATATTCGTAATAAATACCAACAAATCCTTTGCAAGTTTGCGATGTAATAGTGGCGCCGACGCAAGGAAAAGCGTGACAGTCCACTTGTGAAATATTTATTAAGGAGCACATTTCTGGATGAGATTTGTGTGTATTGTTTTGGGATTGCAGTTGATGAATTGTGCCATAAAGAGGAGATTTATTGAGAACATCTGCACAGATTTGCGCCGACGAAAGAAGAACCAGTTTCCGTAACTCAGCAATTTTGTGTTTTCAGTTGCCAAGCCGCTGCTCTGGTCCCCATTCATACAGAGGCCACTTCACAAGAGGAAAGGCGGGCAGGTTCGCTTCTCAAACGAACAGACGATCGAGCTGGAAAAGAAGTTCGACTCACAGAAGTATCTGTCGCCCCCGGAGCGAAAGAAGTTGGCCAAGGTGCTTCAGCTGACGGAGCGCCAGGTGAAGACCTGGTTCCAGAACCGCCGAGCCAAGTGGCGCCGACTCAAACAGGTCAGTGCTGGACCTGAAGCCAAGTCTGATCTCGCGTCCGTGATGCTGTGACGCAACAGTCGTCATCACGTTTCGCTTTCAATCCGAGAGCGTGCGCAAGGAAATATGTTTGCAAAGGGATCGAAGTCAAATTGAACACCAGAGATATTGCGTTATCTGATAAATTGACTTTACAGCCAGGTGTCCAAATTTGCGTTTCAGGAGTCTCCCTCTGGTGAAGACAAAGGAGACAACAAGTCCGGTGAGCAGGGTGCCGACCTGCAGGGGTCCGACATCGAGGGCTCCGACGGAGAAGTCAGCGACACCGAAGAGGAAATTGACGTCGCTGAGTGAAGTTACTTTTGAACAAAATCGAAAAAAGACAAACATTTGAAAGAAGTGCACGCGGAGAGCACTGTCGTTTTTTTGGTGTTTTTTTTTCAGTGCACATCGCGACCTCGTTATATATGGGGTCAAAATACCTCAGCAAGCCGATGTTTTTGCGAAAGTTTAAACTCCATTGCAGGATGTATTTCCATTTTGTCATTTTTCAGTTTTTCCACTTGCCAGCAGGTGAAATGTGTCAGTCGACAGAAAACAAAATAATACCAGTTGACAAATTTGCAATTTTTACTCACGCACAAAAGAGAAAATGCATCGACACGAATATTTCCTCAAGTGCGTGCAAGGAAGCTTGCGTCGTGACAATTTGAACCAAAACGACAAACATGCAGGGCATAACGCTGTGAGATCTTGCATTACGGAGGTTCAGCAAACACGCTCCTTCTCTAAAGTGCCCCAATTGCCAGATTGGACAGAAACCAATTGCTCATTTGTCATTGGCTCTCAGAGCAAACTTTAAAAGATGTGTGCCACCGATCTGGCAATTGGGGCAGCGGACGGACGGACTTCAAGGCTGTGCTGAACCTCCCCATCGTGTTCGCGGCAGAAGGATACGTGCAAAGCTATTTTCTGATGATTCAGCAATTGAGTAAAACATTTTGCACAATGCAATTTATGAAACAAACACAAACACACAGGCTTTTTGTCTTGTTCGTTGTAAAGTTGTGAACCACTGTTCGCTGGCGGGTCAGTCTCTCCAATCCCCCGGCACTCAAATCACCCCCTGATTCTGCAGGCAAGGTATTCTCAATTTTTGCTTGTTGAAGTTTCAAAATGAAAGGTTAACCTCAATCCATACCCAACAAAAAAGTACCCCATTTTTGTGGGCCTCCGCGGTATGGATCTGCTGGAGCTGATCGTTGTTGTGCCAGTTTTGTTCGATGTTCAAGGACTGACCGTGGGTCGATTGTGGAAAGATGTATCTGTCCACAAGAACGCGTAAGAAAATAAAAGAGTAAATTGTACAGCAATTCTGGTGTGACTGAAAAGCTTCAATTTTTCAATCGGGCGGGGCGGGGGCAAACTTGGCTTCGAGGAGTTGCAATGTCGATGCTACTCCAAAGAAACAGCCAAAATACCGGCAAGTGGCAATGACTGGCACGGCTGAGTAAATTCAACGTTCGTCAGGATATGCGCTGTGACAACCTTGTCACTATCCCCATCTTCTCGTAAATTTCGTGAATCTAAAGATTTTGAGAGGGGGGCAGTCTCAAGCCTCTCCTGATGCAAGAAGTTAACAAGTCGAAGTTCGCTTGATTCGGGTGGAATCCATTCCTATCGTCCAAAAATCGCAGCCGGGAACCGACTGAAGGTGGCCGCTGCATGCGTTTCAAATTTGCTTTGTTGCAGAGAGAGCAATTCAAAATGAAAGCTCAAGCTCCTGCATGAATGACGGCAAGAATGTTTGAAGTTCACGATCACGGAATTGTCCGGACTGTCATTGTTTTTGCCTTCAGTTGAAAAAGAGAAAGGAAAATGACAGATTCTTCTCACAAAATGCAAAACAACGCGCTCGTCGAAAGAATATATTCGTGGCATCAGTCCGAAATCTTTTCATTGAGATCTACGTTGCAACGACATGAGGCTCCTGCGGCTCTGTGAAATTTAATCTTCGCTGGAGAAGAGGAGATTTTAACGATGTCTGCAAGCTATTGCTGAGTAATTGAGCTTGAAAAGTATTATCTACGAGGGAACTGTGTTTACAAACGGCTGGTTTGAAAAGGTAAATATTACTTTTCTTCTCCCCTTACCTGTCATCTGCAAGACTTTAACACACACGATATGTGTAAACATGCAGTTTTAATCCTGACTGATACCCCCGTGGTCTGGGCCGCCTAATTTTTTGATTGGAAGTGAGAATGCTGAAACGAAGATATTCTTTCATAAAGTGCGCTCGTACGTGTTCCTGTGTGTGTCTCAACGTTTTCCTGCAATATCGTATGGAAGGGACCTGAATGGACAAGAAACAGAACAGGTTTGAGTGAAACACCCAGCTTTGCCCGCTCGTCTCACCTCTCCTGCGGGAGAAACATTGATGCTCCCCAGTTTCGGATACGGGGTCGCCAGGGTGTACGTGTATGTTTCACCGGACTTCAAGAGGTGAATTACAAAGACGTGAAATCCAATCCTTCGCTGATTGTATGGGCGGAGACAGGCATTAAACCTCTGTTGACTTTGCCTGACACGAGTAAATGTTGCTCATTACAAATCAGTTGGAATAAATGACCGCTTTGTGCCAAGAAAGAGACTTTGCGAAGGAGTTTGGACATTGCTATGCCTTTTTTGGAGCGACAAAAGACGACAAGTTTGGCACGTGGAATATTTTGTTTGTAGTCATTTTCAGGCTCTGAAATCCGACACTGCCGGATTACATGTTCACAACGAGGTGCAAAACGCTTCTTTTTTCTTTGTCGTGGAAACGAGACGTGTTCATTTTGCTTGAAGAATATGCAGCTTTTGGACATTTACGATTTCAAGTGGACATTGTCTCAAAACAGACACAACAGTTTTCAAAACGTTTTTCATCTTTGCAAGCAATTGCGAAAACGTTGCTCCAACTATTTTCTTCCAAGTGTGTTTGCTAGACAGCACAAAGCAGTCAGCTTGCTTGCAGTGAGCCTTGTCCCTGCTGGGGAAGGTCTTGCCTCATCCACATTTTTCAATGCGATTGGTGCTTTTCTCTGTTTCAAACAACCGTCTTGAAGGAATGTGGCAGCTCTACAGGTAAAAAGTATTGTTGTCCTGTTGTCAGTGTGTGGAATGAACGTGGTATGAATGGAAGATTGACACTTATGTATCATGAGTAAACTTCAATGAAGTTTGCATGATTGTCTGGATTTGAGTTGTGCAGATTAGGAAGTTTTTACTCGCAACACCGTCAAAAACGAAGAGAACGCAAGTTTCGATGCTCTCGAATGGGAATTTGTTGAGACTTTCCCCACAGGTCGGTTCCAAGTTTGTTCTTGCACGTCATTGGTTTTCAGGCTGGGACTAGCAAAGATAACAAGAGACAAAGCGGATAAAAAATTTCTCCAATCTGCATCTCAGAAGTTGTCAGAGGGAGCCTTCTTGATTTACCACAAAATCCCTTTTGATAGCTGGTTTACACAGCCAATTCGTGAAGAATACAGAGTTGTTTCACTGCGGAAATTCAATATTCAAAAACGAGACAAGGCAAATATATGTCAATGACACTGTCAAATTCAAGACGAATTGAGGTATGAAGGATGTGGAAAAATCCCTCCCCAAACATAAGTTATTGTACTGATGAAGACTGAAGTGGTACGAAAAGCCACATTGAAAAATGTTTGTGCAGAAAAAAAAGATTGTGTGGCTTGTGCGATCGACTGGGCGGAGACACTCGAACCCTTTTCTTGCGGGAAAAAATGACAATTGCAAACATATTCTTTGCATTTACTTTGCATATAAGTTCACAGCACGTCAACTGAAGGCCATGCCACAAGTTATCTTTGAATCTGTTTTGTTTTTTGGCACAGGTGATACGTGCACGATCACTTTCAGGGCAAAACTTCGATTGGTGTTTTACGATATTTGAAACATTTCCATTTCAAAAGTCAGTGGTTTCTTTGCAAGTTTTTTTTTCTGTGGCAGACAACAGTTCGAAATTCCAACAATTCTGAGGGAGGATTGATGAAAGCAAGAGTCACAAAAAAAGTAGCTGATGACAAAATTAAATTGATTTGCAGAAAAAGAGCAACGCCTTGCAGGCCCGCCTGAACAAGTGTTATCAAACTCGTGCAAATGTTCCCTGTTTGCACAGCCTTTGTGGCTGTCAAATTATTTTGCGGAGAGCAAGTAAATTAGCGGCTGCAGATCAATGGGTCTCAAGTGCCGTGTGGCCGGACCAAGCGGGGCCCTTGGCTCCTTGGCTCTGCGCTATTGCTGAACTTTCCAAACCAGGGCTTTTTCGAATTCCCTGTCTTGACACCACATTTGTGAGATCCGACAGAAAGAGTTTGCGTTTTACTTCTGAATTATTCAATAGATGCACCACAAGCTGTGAGATCACTTTATATTCTTGCTAAATACCACCATTTTCGGGTTACTTCCTCGCACCTTAATTCTGGCCTCAACACAACACACTGAAGATCACGTTTTTTTGCAGATCAAAACTTGTTTCAGTAGCTGTGTATGAGCTGCAAAAACAACGCAATTGGTGTGCTTTGTTCCAGCGCTGAAGATAAAAACGGACAGACAGAGTGAGTGCTTGAGATGACGAAGTGACATTTACACAGGTATTACTGACGCCAGATTCTCCGCTTGAATCATCTATCTCACTGTCAAGTGCCGCACAGAAAGATTCACTTGAGCACCGTCGAGGATTATCGCTGCCTCATCTGTGCGCGTTTTGTGCTGAAATGAGCGAAGACCAAAATCTCTGCGGCTACAAGGGAATTGGAACCATTTTCTTCTGCGTAAGTTCAATGCCGAGAGATATCACTTTGTGCCTTGCCTTGTCTGCAACAATCAAGGACTTTTTTGTCAGAAACAGCGAGACTCCAATTTTCGTCAAGCTGCAGAGCTTTTCGAAATTCAATGTTTTTGTTTGCAAATGATTGAGATTACCAAACAAAATTGAATCTAGTGAGCGCCACTGAACTGAAATTCTTTTGGTGTGGGTTGTGTACATGAGACTGCCTTCTGAAGTAGCCAATGATAACTTAATTTCAAATTACAAGCCACTATAAAATGTTCAACAACCTCCTCTTCAGTCAGTTAGTCTTATCAGTCCTCTTCTTCTATCGCTGAAGATATTTATTCGAAGCATAAATCAATTTTCATAGTTTGGTGCTGGCCACAAGATCAGACTGGGAACAAGATCTATTTGGCATTCATCGTGAGAGCTGACAAAGCTTCCATTTTGAAACTCCGGTTTGCAGACAAGAGGAAATCATCGTCGTTGTTCCTTCGTGCGCTCGCACGATTGTGATCGAATGTTTGTGTTCTTGACAAAAACATTCAAAAGATGTATTGTTGTCCTGCGATTTCGCAGCCATAAGGGTTCAGAGAGTATCTACGCCATTTTTCACACAATGACAAATGTCGAAACAAGACACAGGCAGAGTCTGGAGAACATAAAGCGTTGCACTGCACCTCTATTTTCTCAACGTGAGGCATCTATAAGAACAATACGAACAATTCATACATGAATTTGTTATCAACCTGTTCAAGACAAACAGCACCATCCTCTGTGCAGCTGGTTCCAGAGTAAAAACACAACTGTTTGCATGGTATTGTAACAGCTGAAACACCTTTGTGCAAGTGCGTGTCTACACAATGCTGGCACATTCCATATTCAATTAACCTGGTTGAAACCTCATTGCACAGGCAAAAACGGAAGTTAGATGCACGAAACATCACGACTCAAATCAATTTGAAGATGTTGTGAAAGGGGCAACAAGCAGATTTGGGTCAAAATGAATACTTTGCTCCAAACTCTTCTGCTGCTTCTGCTTCTCTTTGTCCGCGTCGCATCTAAGAAAACGTCGAGCGACGCGGAAGTTTTTGTGGAAACCTGCAGTTCCCATGACGACACATACAAGGTACGCCGCAACAATTCAAAGCACAAAGGAGTACTTTCACCTGTTGACGATGCGAAATATTTGGTTGGTTTCTCAGTGCACAGACACAGACACAGACACAAGACTCAGACATATACAGACAAACAGATACACACGCATACATGCACACACACACACACACGTGGTACACACAAGCACACACACACACACTGTCACTCAGCGTTGAATGAATGCCGAGTGGATTTTAAATAACCGATGCGTTCTGTGGTTGTATTCGATGTTCTCTGTGGACCAAGCACTGAAAAGAACGTTCCAAAAAGTGCAGAAGAGGCAGAGATCTTGTTTTGTTTGTTTTGAAAATTTGTTTGTGGACGACTTACCGTAAAATCCCGCGTATAAGACCCCTTCGCTTATAAGACCACCCCCCTTTTTTCAGCTGCAAAATCAGTACAAAGCCATTTTCAACATTTTCAAGAAAAATACAAATTTTAAGTTTTTCTGAATCAAAACCCAAGAAATTACTCTCAAAATTACTTTCTTCGAATATTTTTTTCTTAATAATAGTAATAATTCTTATTTTAAAAGCTATAAATATATACTTTTTTGGCAACTTTTTATTAATTTTCCTTTTTTCACTCAACTGTAATGCTCCCTCAACTCATCTTACTCTCTTTCAATACTTTGAAAAACTTGCTCATTTCTACTCTTTATTTTGATATAAAAACTCAAATCCTCATGTATAAGACCACCCCCCAATTTTGGCATGAATTTTTGAGCATAAAAAGGGGGTCTTATACGCGGGATTTTACGGGTATTTCCCATTTTCCCTACTGTAGGACTGGAAGGCGAAAGCGTCAGTGGACGTTCGCAAGAGCAAGGTGAAGCTGGGCGGTAGCGTCGACAAGGAGCGAAGAAGCGCCAATCACCCCTCACCGGAAGAAATGGCCAAGATGACGAGGGACTTTTAGGGGGTTGTGCATGTATCGTGTTGTCCCAGAATTAATTCCTGCAGGTGGAGAGCTGTTCAGGGTGACCCATGAGCGGCCGAGATCCTCAGCGACCGTCCTGAGATTGCTCTCGCAAATTGTTCTCCCTGAACAACGGGATTCTGAACGCGCGACACAACTCAAGGTTCATCTTCTCCACCAACAAATGTAGAGCTAATTTCCTTGTGTTGTTCTGTTCAATAAAAGTCCTTTCTTTCAACCACATCTTCAGTTTTGCAGCTTCATATAGTCTATTTGTTTGACACGCGCTCTCGAACGCCAGATGTGAACGTCATCTTCCCTTGCTCTGATTGAACAGCGAGTTTGGCAGGAAGGTTGCAAAGTTTGTTGTTCCGTGCAAGAATACGAGGAAAACGAGGATTACCTTGGAGGCTTACAAGGCATGAGAAGCTGACTGCATCACAATTTGAAGCTTGTTACTCAAGTGAGTTGGATCTGTCAGACTTCCGCTTGCACCAGAGACTCTCCAGCTGTGCTGGACCTCTCTTTCCTTTTGTGATACACACACACACACACACACACACACACACACACACACACACACACACAAGAAGGGACACTGCCGCAACTTTTTTGTTTTCAGGCTCAACAGTGACGAGAATGAAGACTGTGCTCTGTGTCTGGTTCTTTCTTGGCTGGATTGCACCAATTACATCCATGTCCAGTGGTTTCTCCCTGGCAAGTAAAAAAGTGTACTTGCAAGATGCTCCTGCGGACCGTCCCAGAATTGTGGTTCATTCTACTCTCAGAGCTACAATTCAGTCAGACGTGCAGGACATTGAAATACTTGACCGTTCGCAGAGAATTCAATTTCGTGGAGCTTGCTCCGCTGAGCACAAAAAATTTTGGTTGCAGCCATCGTGCCCGTATCCAAACCTACCGCCGGCGCATGAATTCAGGCGGGCGCAGTGCGGGTTGTTGACAGACGCTGAGGCGGTGATGGCTGACACCTGGCCCTACTTCCACGCCTGCAGGGACGACGGCGCGAGGGCGTCCGTCACCGTACGGACCCGCGCCCACTACCCGCGGGTGTTGACGCACTACTCATCTCACTACAGGCCCCACCATCATTATGGACAGCAAAACAAACCTTGTGTGGACTAGGATTTGATCAAAGATAGATCTAAAGTCATGGAATCTCATGATTACCAGTAGATCGATCAGATGACTTTTGGCATTTTCAAACATTTTTCAGATGTCCATTGTCTCGAGCACGTAGGATGGACATCAATGACATTTGGCAATCTACACATTGCCCAGTATTCTACTCGCAAGTTGCTTGGTTGAGTCTCTTTTGTTTCGTAAACAGCAAACATTTTTCCAAAGCGTCAGAAAGCAGAAAAGAATGTTGATACATTGTATTCAAACACCTGCAAAAAGTCAATAAATTGTCATTTTTAAAGACGTTTTTCTTCTCCGGGAGTCGGGCCGTCAATTTATACCTTTGCTGCAGACGTCTGCACCTCTCTTTTGTCAATTTTCAAGTGTCCACTCGCTGTTTCTGTCGACTTCTGACTGTTGCCCGTGCAGGGATCCACAGCTGATGAAGCGAGGAAGTTATGTTCAAAAGCAAAGCGCCAGTGCGCCAAGTTTTCTTCTTTCGTGTCTCCGTTTTGTGAGTCCCTGAAAGCAGCAGCCAAGCTTTTCTATTTTCTTGTCTCAACAAGCCATTTCAGTGCACGAGGTCAGTCCCCCTTCCATGCATTGGCAGTAGTTGCACCCATCACCAGCCCAGGCCGTTTGACCCACGTTGACTTCAACGCCTCCAATCACGCATGTCTGCAACCAAACACATTGATTTCAGTTCACCATATTGATGATATGAGTACCCAACAGTTTTTTGCTCCTTTACACCTGTTTCCCAAGCAACACAAAATCTCACTTTTGACGAGTCTGGTCCATAAAATGAAATTTTGAGTATTCTGCGTCAGCTTACGCTGCAGTCGAGCATCTGCGTGCAGTAGATGAGGCCGTCGTCGTGGCACAGGCAGTGTCCGCAGCCGCTCGGATCCGGAATTGCATCTCCCACCGCCACGTAGACGCCGTTGTACTCACAGCCGGTAGGTGTACCTGTAGAACATTTACAACGTCCGCATTGACACAAATAGCGAATCGACTGCGTATCTCAGTCGACGTCAGGCAACGCACACGTGCGTGTCTGTTTTTGGACACTCACAAGGAATCGTGACGCAGTCGACCTCGCCTCGGGAGGTGCACGTGCACTTGGGTTCGTGGCAGCCGTCGCCCCAGGTGTCGCCCACGTTGAGCCACTCGTCGCCCAAATCACAGCCGTACAACACGTCGTTCTGTCCCCGGTTCTTGTACCCCGTTTTCCGTCTCTGCCGCAGCGAAGTTCCTGCTTTTGTGGCAAAGACAGAACATCCAAAGACAACTTCCAACGACTTTCGCGATGGTTTTGGGGGAAAATGTGTCCTCCTCACCTTCGTTTCGCATCGCATTTCTTTTCGCGACGCAGGAGATGCTGCCGCCCTCGTGGCAGGTGCAGAGACCTTCTCCCCACGTGAACTGCTCATCGGCGTCGTAGGAGTTCCCTTCAAACGTGCATGTGCTTCTTACAGATTTCTGGTCTGAAAGAAAAAGCGACAAAAAACACTGAATAATGTCCACTGCCCCAAATTCGAATGCACAGGGTGTCCCTCCCATCGTGACATTAAATTGTTTGGATTACGACTGCAATGCTTGATTTTGGACCGTACAACACGGGCTGGCCCAGAACTGTTTCAGACTTGTTTTGGTCTCTTTAATCACGATCGACCTGGAGAAACCAGTGCGTGAAGCAGACCATTGCAAAGAACGAAACCGCTTTTGTGAGCACCTTGTTTCTGATGTACACATGCAAACGCATTGTCTCTTCTTCAGCAAAACTTCTTGTCCACGTGTGCTTATTCACAAGTTCCAACCAGCTTTGCAACATCCATGTGGCAAAGAAAGGTTTGTTTTTGAGCTTGCGTTTGCACGTTGCATTTGCTGAGAAAGGCCCTACCTGCAAGGGGTACGCAGACCACGAGAAGCAGAAGTGCAGAAAACATCCTTTTGCAGTTTTCAGAAGTGGTATGTTTATTCAGATCACTGATCAAACCCCTCAGTTTTTGTGACCAAACATAAATAATGTTAGATGGAGTCTATTTGGGACCAGTTTCCTGCCCATTAGTGCCGCATTAGAACACTATCAGTGTGACAATTTCTGAGCATTGCATTTCCACACATTATTGCGTGAAACAAAATAATTCCTTGCAACCAGCACTTCAGTGAAGAATTGCGTGTTGGTCCATTTGTAAAGATTGCTTGACACTGTTTTGAGAAATCGGTTGTCTTTCAACACACCAAACACCGACAGTCAACAGGGTGATTTGGGACACTCCTTCAAGAATCTGAGTAGGATTGGACAGAGGCAGTTCATCTCCTTTTTTGCATCTTTTCTTTTCTTGTTGTGCGTCACTGGCAGGATTCGCTGAGCGTGCACGAGTATCCGCCGATGCTGCCTCCGGTGCAATGACAGTCGAAGCAGCCGTCTGTGAAGTCCGTGTTGTCAGGGTAGAAGTTTCCGTTGTACTCGCAACCATCTGCAAATCAGAAGTATACACATGAAAAACAACCCACTTGTGCCTTCTTTGGTTTCTTTGGTCCAACAAAGACCGGGCAGACGTGTGACGTGTGATTACAACTTTGCAAGGTGAAACTTTTGGAAACTTGTTCACAAAATTTCGAACACAAACAAATCAACCAAACAACTGGGAAGGGGTCAAGTGATCCAGGTCCTTTCAAAAATGAGCTTTGGACGCTGAAACCACACAGTTCAAGTTCTCAAATATTGCGCGAAATATTTTTTCCATGGAACACACTGACCGCCTGATTGCTCGTCCCGTTTCAGGGATCTGCAGGCATTGTAACAGGCGTAGGAGCCTCCTGCGCCGCAGATGCAGTCCTCACACCCGGTCGACCATCGCTCGTCCTCCTCATAGTGCATCCCGTTCACCTCGCAGCCTGCTGCTGTCGCTGCGACAATACCGAACCAAGAACTGCAGTTTTACACGCAAACAAAGTCTCGAACGTTGAACGTGAGACTCCATCACGGCCTGAAGTCAGTCTGCATGGTCTTGAGATACACAACTGAACCTCAGAGAGCAATCAGTTGGTTTCAGATTTTGTATTTCTCTATGTTTGGTGTTTTGTCCAGATTTTGAAGCTTGTTGAGTAGAGACTGACATCAAGCAAGATCAAACAATTTACCCGAGCTGATCCAACAAACTCCAATAAGTATGATTCCAACAAGCAAAGATGTAGATTTGTCCATTTTGACGCAAGAATGGTTCCCTGGATAACCCAATGTTAAAGTTCTCTGCACTTGTGTGTATGTGTTAAAAATCTGGGACTGATTGTCATTATTCAATTTGGAAACTTCGCAATGATCACAGTGGACCTCAACTACCAGTAGTTTGGCGTACAGGATACTCTAATTATTGATGTGTGTGGCGAACACCAGACTCGTGTGTTTGGGCACGATCGTTGCCGTGATCCAAGTGAGAAGGACATGAAGGAAAGTTGAATGCTACAACAAGAATGACTTTGTGGAAATTTACTTTGAGACAAAATCGAAGGAAGTTGACACAAAATTTATTGAAGCCCTCGTATGGCATTCATGAAAATCAACAGTTTGAGGGATCGCACAGGATTGTGCTCAGTTCAACACAGATGCAGTTGCAGTCATCCTCGTTCTTGAACCAGTCGCCTTGCTCGTAAAACTGGCCGTTGGACCAACATCCACTCTGAAAGAACAATTGCAAATTGAACACAACAGCACAAGGATTCAGTCAGGTTCATTTGTGTCTCCGCTTGTGTACTCACGCAATTGTTGCTGCCTTCACAACGGAGGTTGTTCCCCTCACAAGTGCAGGTTCCACAACCATTGGCGCTGGACACTGTGTCACCAGGTGCCACGTAGTTACCATTTGAGAAACATCCCTCTGGACCTGTTGTGAAATTGAATGAATGACACGACAACGACAAGAGCAAAAGCACGGTGAGAAGCAGAAAATTGTCCGTGCAGGCAACTCCACACTGTGGCAAAGGTGCGGGACTAAGACAGGCGTTTCCTTGTCGTTCCATGGCACTCAGAATGAGATCTCCACGTCGCATTTCCTATTCTAGTGAGACGTACACTCGGATCCGCCCTGCGCGCACGACACGGAGCCGTCCCAGTGGCAGGTGCAGCGCGCCGAGGAGCAGCCGTCGCCGCCGAACGTCTCCCCGGCGTCGTACACCTGGTTCCCGACCACGCACGTCGACGACTTCTTCGCCAGCCGCCGACTCAAGAACTCACCAAGACCCTGGGACTTTGGTGCTGCAAAGAGTACCACGGTGTAAATCCTCTTGCTTCATGTGTGCATTTCAGATTGAGGTCTGCGTTCAAATGTGCAGAAGAGTGACAACAGAGATGGACAAAAGAGATCTGAACCTTCTCGTCTGTCTAGGTCACACTCGACATCGTTGGGCAGTCCCTGCAGTGGAGTGCAGTCCACCTCGCTGCCCGCCTGACACGTGCACATGAGGCACCCATCGGTGAAGGTTTCGTCAGGCTCATAATGCACCCCGGCGTAACGACAGCCAGAACACTGTTCGTTCATCGTGCAAACCTGAGTCCAGGGTCAAGACATTGTACTGCTTGGAACATTGAGATTCAAATTGTGAATCCTGTTTCAGAAGCCAGACCATTTTTTTCGAGTACGCATGGCAAACTCACTGATTCTCCATTTTCGCACGCGCAATTCTCGCAACCGTCCAAAGTTGTGATTTCGTTCCCTTCTTCAAACCTAATTCCGTCAACAATGCACCAAGCCTTGGCTGCTTTTCTCCTCAAGCTCAGTTGCTTGCCATCTGAAAAGGAAACATTTTGGCATGAGTTATAAAAACTGTTCAGCGTCGGAACGTCATTCATTGTTTCAAACTTTGAGACAATCCTCGTGGATTGAAAGAAGCAAAATAACCCACCAGCGATGAAGAGCAGGCCAGCAAGAAGAAGGAATGACAACCAAGTCATGACTGTTTCTCTCTTGGCGTGGATTCTGATTTCAGATTTGTCACGGCTTGCGCGTCACAGTGTGCAGATATGCTTATTTTGTAGGCCAATACTTTTGGACGAAACGCAATTATGAGCATTCGTTTGTGACAAATTATCAAACTACAGCTGTAAAAAATTGTGATAAGGGGAAAGTTTGCGGTCAATTTCCCGGAGTAACTAATTTGTTCAAAATGACCCCTTTTCGGTCGCAAATTGGGATCTTGATGCGAACAACGGCGACTGAAAGAGAGTGCATGGGAATTTATTGGCTTCTTTTCCACGAAAGTCTCTCATGTACACACATTAACAGTTTTCTCGTTTTGTTCGAACGGACCGCCTGCAGTCTGAAAAAAAGTTTCTTTTTTCTGTTCGTTTGGACGATTTTTGGGTTTCTTTTTCAATTTGCCACGCGGATGCAGAGGAAACATTTCGGAAGAGTTTCTGGGGAAGGGCGATGAGACGAGACGCATTTTGAAACACACGCAACTCTGGATTTGAGCATTTTACTGACGAAGAACAGAGAAGACATTGATTTTATCACGTTCTCGAAAACATCACGTTTGGAAAGAAATAAATACGAATGAACATGCGCATGAGGCTTTAATATCACAGCATTTTGAGTATTTACACCAGGGTGGAAGATTTTTTGGAAACTCACTGCACGAGTACATGTTTTGCTTTCAGGAACAGATTCAGGAACACATTTTGTACATTTGATTTCTGGATCAAATGAGGCAGCGGGTATTTTTGGCAATCAGCTCTGTTTCTGTTGGTCGGACCTGATGCCTGCACCATTGCACCATGGAAGGAAAAATAGATCTACGTTGTTTGGTTTTTGATACAAAACTACGAAACTACTGTCTTGGAAAGCCAAAAACTACAAATTCTACAAATTTATGTTCTGAACGTAGAATAAGCATAACAACACGCTCTTTTCCTGTTTGGAAGCACAAAATAAGAACTTTGTATCTTGATGGCAACGACATAAGTCCACTGAAATTGTCCATTGGTGTGCGTTGAAACAATGCGTACCGAATCCGCAGTCATAATGGTACGGACAAAAACAAATGAACAATAACAATGCTTATAAACCTAATAAATACAGCACAGCATTTGCACCAGTTTTTTCCACAATGAACATCGTCTGAAGACGTGGCTGTCTCGTTTGTTCTGGCTGTTCAGAGCATCACCTCAGGTCATGGTAAGCTTGGTTGGCGAACGATCGCGGTCGGACATACCGCGACTTGTTCTTCAGCATCGTAGTGGCGCTCAGCTGACCCTGAAAAAAGTCAGTGGCACCAGTTATGAGGTATCAGTGAGAAATTTCGAAGGGAAAGTCTCAGAAACTCCGTTGTGTCCAAAACGGATTCTCCAATTCAAATGAACTGGACCAAAGCTACTCTCAAGCTTGTTTCCAACTGACGACACTTTTGTGGAAGTTGCATGTTACCTGAAGTATGTCGCAGAGTCTCTGGTGAACGAGCTGAAAAGGTGGACGCACATCTGGGTCCGAGTCCCAGCACTCCCGCATCAGACTGTACCTGGAAAGACAAAGTCAGGTTCTTTGTTCACCACACATTCATTTGTTCGCAACGTGATCGTTGTGAAACAAGAGCCCAACATAAGTTTTTCCCCAAAACAAAAAGAGAATTGGTTCGGTGGACTCACAGTTCCGACGGAGCGAAGTCGGGTTTGTCCATGCGGTTGCCATTGATGACGTACTGCTTCACGTCGAAGTTGTCGATGTCGGGGTAGGGCGTGCAACCCCGGGTCATCAGCTCCCAGATCAACACTCCGAACGACCACTGCAAGCCACAAGTACCACAATGGTTTCTGTCCTGACCAGTATCAGACTCATGTGTTGCAACCCTCTCAAACAGTTTTCCACCCCGTGTTCCAAAATTTCAAAGACGTTTTACTTGTGTGCTGGATCTATCGTGCTGACAGCTGCAATGAAAACACAACTCTGGAAGTGCAAACACACCACGTCGCTCTTGGTGCTGTAGATTCCCTTCTCCAGACTCTCGTAGGACATCCACTTGACGGGAAGGGGCCGCATCTTGTCGCCTTCCTTGTAGTAGTCGGTCTCATAAATGTCTCTCGACAGACCGAAGTCAGCAATTTTCACCAGCATCTTCTGATTCACCCTGGAATTCCACATCGATGTGATGATCGAGGAAACACTATTCGTTTGTCTGTGATATTCTGTCACAATTGAGAATCGTGGGCACGTACATGCAATTTCTAGCAGCCAAATCTCTGTGGACGAACTTCTGCTCAGACAAGTAGACCATTCCTTCTGACACTTGCAACCCAAAGTCTATCAGTTCTCCAACCGTCAATTTCTGAAAAAGAATTTCCAAATTATCAGAATCGGATTGCAGATGGATTGCGTGGTGAACGAAAAAACACACATGTCCTTCAAAAAATGCATTGGTCAGAACAACACACGGTGAGAACAAACTTACGTTGGTTTCGTTAGAAATGAAGGACTTGAGATCTCCGTTCTCCATGTAGGGCAGCACCACATAGACCCGGTCCTCGTCGATAGCGACTCCCAACAGGTGCAGAATGTGCTCGTGCTTGAAGTCCTTCATGATTGTGGCTTCCTCCAGGAACTGAGTCACGTCCTTTGGAGTGACGTGAAATTCTGAAAGCACATATGGGAAATGTCGGTCAGGAAACTGGCAAATTGTGACTTACTCTTCAGCCCGTAGCACCTGTAGCTTATCCAGACCCATGCAGTGACTCCTGAAAAACGTGTCTTGCACTATTGTGCACACAAATGCTTGCAACGTCTCGAAGCCTCGCAAAGGCCCCAAAGGTGGTTGCCACCGAGCAAAATCTTGAAACCCGCCCTAGCGCAGCACTTGAGGGAAACTGACACCACAGAAGCATGTTGTTCACCTCTCAGTGTTTTGATGGCCACGTAGGTGTGACTGGTGTTGATCTCACTGTGCAGCTTGCCCAGGTACACTCTGCCGAAGGTTCCTGGAAGAGGATTTCAGAACAAATATGTTACAAATAACGTGTGCGACGTCGTGCCTTATCATGGTCAGAATCGTCGAGACAGTCGAGACGATTTCCATGATAAGGTACGATGTCAAACATGTTATTTGACGTA